>Ga0214542_1002419_pt1:0-37500 | contig 38616 bp, 15 predicted proteins | sample CNSS1metaG_FD_160096 | JGI IMG/M metagenome (GOLD analysis project Ga0214542, IMG submission 160096) | Root nodule microbial communities from cowpea collected in UCLA plant growth center, Los Angeles, California, USA - CNSS1 | ecosystem: Host-associated > Plants > Roots > Nodule | place...
TGGGGGTGGTGGGGGGGGGGGGGTGGGGGGTGGGGGGGGGGGGGGGTATTGCGGGTTGTATGGTGGAACATGTGTGGTGTGTAGGGTGGTGGGTATGTTGTAGGGGATCTGGGTGGTAGGGAGGGTAGCGGCAGGGGTTGGTGCTGCGGTATGGGGATGGGTGGAAGGGATGGGTGTTTGTTGGGTGGTGGTGAAGGTGTGATGGGTGAGGTTGTATTCGCTTTCCTCCTCTGTGGGCTGGAAGGCCAGGGACCTTGCAGCTTCGGAGGTTTCCTTGGCTTTTCCCTTCAGGTTGGGATCAGCTTCGATCTTTCGCCTAAGGCGAGAGTTCTCTTGTCGTAGTGCCTCCATCTCATCAGCACTGTGTTTCTTCAGATCTGCCAGCTCTTGTTGCATCTTCGCTTGGCCATCTAGGATGGCGACCAGGTCAGGGGTGATGCCAGCAGATCCTGAGGGACCAGCATCCGCCTGCTTGTTCGCTCAAGCTTTGCTACGGGTGGAAACCATCTTCGAAGAAAAACGGGTACTAAAGGTGTTCGTCTCGTGTCCCACGGTGGGCGCCAATTGTTCCTGCAGAGAACAAATAAGATGAGTTAGGCACAAGCGTCACCTTACCATGTAGTCCGCTATCTCCTCAGGTGGCTTCTTCCCGGTTTGTACATATCGGTTTGGACCTAGAAGGGGTTACCTGCAGAAGATACTCTGAAGCTCAAGTGAGTCAAAACTCTCATAAAGGTCAAATCTGTGATTAACGAATGCGTACCTTTAATTACTGGGGTCCACGCGTATTTAAAGAGCATTAATGATGTCTGATTATCCCATGGGCCGGGCCTTGACTTGAGCTCTAGCTTGGACTGTGAGTGGGCCTGGGCCCTAACCCAGGCCCTTAAGACCTATTGAACGCGGGGGTTTCCATTTTTACTAAGTCTTTGAGAGCGGTCTAATCCGTTTACTTCTCAACTTGTCGGATGTCGTCCTTGGCCGCACACTGTCCTAGGTTGGCCGTTTTGTTGTTACTTTGCTTTCGTTCAGTTATGAGTTTGAGTCCATGCTAGCCCAAGTCGTGTACTTGGGTTGTTTCCGACATATATGTGAGGGTTGTCATTTATATGGTTAAGTTGACCAGGCCCGGTACATATTGTATGAATCTCAATTTGGTCATCATATTTGTTAATTTGATTTGATTTCAGTCCCAAATTTAAAAAAAAAATTAATTTCATGTGCTCCAAATTTAGACCAAATTTAGTTTTTATTCAAATGTAATGATGATACTTTTATTACAAGTGATATTTCTATTACATATTTTTAACAATATTTAATTTATTTAAATTTATATTTTACATTAAACTTTATTTAAATTTTATTTTAAAATTATAAATATATAGATTAATAAATTTATATTCAAAATATTTGTATAACATTCTATATCAACAATATTTTAGAGTTGACTTAAAAATAAAAATTTTATAAATTCAAATGTAAAATATTAAAACAATTTTATAACAAATTAAAATAAATATGTTTAAAATTTTAATATTAAATACAATTAATATTATTAAAATATTTAATAAAAATAACCATAACATTATATAAAAGTAAAATTTGGTCTAAATTTGGAACACCTAAAATTAAAAATTTTAAAAAAAATTTGAGACCGAAATCAACTCAAATTAACAAATATAAGAACCAAATTGAAATTCATTCAATAATTTGACACGTGTTACTGTATTAGGTTTCGTTACCTCATTTATCCTAAATACTTCATCCATATCTCTCATTACTTCATTTATCTTAAATATATTTTTCTGATTTGGTTCTCTCATTCAATATGATTTTGGAAACACACATATTAAAAAGATGCGTGGTAGTATTCCTTTTACATTAATATATTTTAAAATAGTTTTTTTAATTTCAAATATACTGAGAGACAGTATCATTAGCATGAATAATCATATATGAAGTATTTTTTTTTTTTAAATTTCGAGTTTTATCACAACTTTTTTTTTTTGTTTTTATAAAGTGCATTGAAGGATTGAAAAAAAATATATATTTAAATTACTCTAATATAAACTGTGTATTTTTTTCTCATACAACAATCATGTTTCAACTTTAAATCTGTCAAGATATTATTATTAAAGTTAAGGGTTAAATATGTTTTTATTTCTTAACTTTCAGTCAATTTTGAGATTAGTTCATTTTAAACTTTTGACTAATTTAGTCCTTCATCTTTCGAAATTCATGGATTTAGTCTTTTTAATCAAATTTTGTTAAGTTTATTTAACATTTCAAGCGTGTTTCATAATAGTATTTGACTTAACATTAAAGCAAAAAGTGTCAATCAATATAAACAACTCAAATACAATCCGAAAATACCTTCGAAACATCAAATAATCCTAATAAAATTTGATTAAAAGGACTAATTCCACGTATTTCGGAAGATGAAGAACTAAATTGGTTCAAAGTTTTGAAATAGACTAATTCCAAAATTCAATAAAAGTTAAAGGACAAAAACATATTTAATCCTAAAGTTAATTAATGCTCTGATGTATTGTTTATTTTAAAACTTTAAACTTTGTCAAAATTTTGTTTTTAAAAAATATTTTTAAAAATTAAAGGATGAATGTATATTTAAATTATTTTTTAACTATAATTTTGTAAGCTATGTGAAATTATTATATGTATTGAAACAATGTTAATTCAAACACATTCATGTCATGATTCAATTCCAGGTCTTTCTAAAATTCCACATTGTGGCAAAACTTCCAGCCTGCAGTTAAGAATTTCAACATGTATGTGTTTTCTTCATCAATGACTTGTATTTTCAAACTATAAATGTAACTATGATTCTCATGAATGATTAATGTTTGGTTGGGATTCGCTCAAAACTAATATTTTTTTATGGATTAGGTATATATTAGGAAATTAAGAAATGAAAACAATACTATTTTAATCGATCATCAATGTCCAAATCAAGAAACTAAAGAAATGGTTTAATATATATAATATATATGTATTGTAATTTGTAATGTATCCCTAAGATAGATGATAGAATATTGTAGCTTATCTAGAAAGGGTAAGTGGGTTCCTCTGATTATTAATTCATATTTATTTTCTTGTACCCATGATTGCATTATGTCTGCGACTATTGTTTAAAAAAGAAGAAATTATTGAAATTTAATATTTTTTTTTATAAAATATTTTTCGTTTGCAAAATTAGAAACTTAATACGTTAAACTTTAATTTATTGATAAACTAATTGGAAACAGTACGATAATACGAAGATATTTTACATGTGTACCCTACTGATTCGAACTAATCTTTAAATAATTATACGAGTTGTGTTATTCTAGTTAACAAAAAACTTTGAATTCGGAAAGCAAAAACACCACACTTTAATCCATTAAAAAAATAATCCAAAGTGAGAGTCTTTTTTTACTATTCTATTTGGGAGATTTAGTGTAGAAAGTTTTTTTTTTTTTTTATATATATGTTCTAACTTTGGATTTATAATAAGAATAATTATTATTATTAAATCTTTAAAATTTATTTTCCGAGAAGATAAAAATAATTTATATTATTTTTATATGAAAAAATATTAAGGTTTTTTATGAAATACATAATGTTATGGTTATATATATATATATATATATATATATATATATATATATATATATATATATATAAAATTTGTTAGGGTATATTATCATCGGAACGAGTCATTTTTGCAGTAAGATATTAGATTAGTTATTTAACATCGAGTAAGGCTTAAAAAATAATTCTTGGTAGAGGATTATTTATTTTGAAAATCAACTTGATTGACAATATTGGTAATATGATTCTTGAAATAGTTTGGAGGATAATCCTTGATCTTTTAACATTTATTTTTAGTATGACCAAGCAAGTTGTAAGATTGCATGTGGATTGAGAATTCTTGAAATTTCTATTATTATTGTCATTATTGTAGGTCGAAAGATTTGTGGGTAGAACTAACAAAAAAAACAAGAAAAATTGAAGGGGCAGATGAAGATGAAGAGTGGATAATCTCTCATTTTGCTTTCTCTTCCTCCTAAAGGATAAGGTAAAAGACATTACCAATATGTGGAAGAGGGTTGGAGAGGAGAATTTGGCCGCAACTATGGGAAAAAATTCATTGAGCCTGATTAAGAAGGACTAACGTACTCAGTATTGGTGTGGTTTTGGACCACCGCAAGAACACCGAAATTGTGGTCTATAAGTTCTTCCCAAATAGACTTAAGCTTTGAGCAATATGCACTAATCATGTTTGTACCTTATTGGAGAGACATGAGTTGCTGACAAAGTTGAAAAATACTAGGGTCATTCTTCATCAAAAACCTAGTTTTAGATCTTTTCATATTTCTTGGGTTGTGGTGGCAAAGAAGATGTTGGAGATAACATCCTTGAAAACAAGACATTTATATTTTTTTAAATATGAAAAAAATTATTTTTTTTAAATATCTTATTGGATATTCGGCCTAGACCGTCATCTCTACCTTTTGCACGAGGCCGCCTCGACTTTTGATCCAGATCGGTTTATCACAATCTTAACACTGTGCACAGGTGATGATAAGCGATGAATGTAGGGAATTTTTGTGTTCCTTTTTATTGATTTAAAAGCGAAGAGAAGCAACAATTTGAGGGATTCAGGGTGTATTCTCATCTCTCTAGCATGAAGAGATTAGAGAGTGATCGAGGTGTTTTTACATAATTACCCTCGTCATTTTATCTCAAATAAATGAACCATGCTGCTGCATTTTGAGGAGTTTGCTGCCTATCGAGGAGTTCTAGAATTGAAATGAAGAGCACAGTCATGCATTTTCCTTTCTTTCTCTTCGTTTGGAAACTATGTTGGACTTGCTACCTTTCCACCACCATGGTTTGTTGAGAAGAGGCACATTGGCGAGCATGATGGAGGTTGACGGCTCGCCAAAAAACTCACGGTGCGGAGGAGTCCAGTGTTGACGTGGTGGATCCGCATGTGATTCTGGAATGGGATGTATTTTTGTTGTTGTTTTTGCAATAGAACCTGTTAAGTTTTTTTGGAACTGATTCCAAAACCTTGTGAACCTCTATTTAACTGATTCTGTTTGTTTTTAGAACCTGTTCCATTTCACCTCCCATGCATATGAGCGCCTTATAACAAGTTCTGTGTTCCGGAATGTATTCCATTCTTTGCATTTTATTAAAGCTTATCTTTTTCAGAATGAGGTAGTTACATTTTTAAAGGTATACCATTTTAGCTAAATATGCTTTGAGATTTGGTTCATGGCTTCACCTAAGAGCTCTATTCATGGCTTTTTCAAGAGAGTTTCCATTTGTACTCTGAAGACAGTTTGTTTTCTTTCTCTGAAATTTTCCTATAATAAAACTTGTTGGTTTTTCTTCACATTCACACAAAAAGACGCTTTCCAGCCAAAGGCATCTTTGCAGCACATTGATTATAAGCAGTTCCACAAAATAAGCTAATCCAACCTAGAAGAATAAAGAGATCAAACATGAGAAAGGTAACTCAACTTAACAGCAGTTTGGAGTTGACTTTTTATTAATGGTGTGGTTAGAAATGTTTTTTTTACACTAAAATATTAAATTTTCCAAATCAAACAAATTTTAGTTATTTTTTTTAATTAATAAATATTTAAAATATTTTTATTTATGATAATAATATATAAAAAACTAATTACAAGTTATCTAAATATCATTTTATTATACTTTTTTAACACCAAGGACAATTAGGTTATTCTACATTTTCATCTATTAAATTTAATTTTTTTAGTCACATCAGTCAAATCCTTTACAAAGTTTCACAAAAATTAATCTCAAATCCACTCCAATATCACCCACAAATCCTTAAAAAAGAACAACATAAATATCATCTTCTAATTAACCCAAATCAATCATCTTTCTCTCCCTCAAATCATCACCCACAAAAAAGAACACACCCTAAGAACGACAAATCTCAATCTTCAAACTGAATTAACTCGTCTCAATATGGGTCAACCTGTCCAATCTTTAATTTGGACCGGTCCATATCAACCTTCAACACATATTATTTTGTTTCGACTTTCGATCTAAAAGGATCCGTCTCGACCTTCATCCCGAAATAATCTATCAATTTCCAATCCAACATGACTTATCTTAATATTCGACCCAAAATAACCCGGGCGTCTCGATCGGATCCTGCCCGTTCTGTTATTTAAACTCATCTCTTATTTCATTAAAAAAAAAATCATATATAAAAAATGCATATAGCCATGGAGTGGTGTGTGCAACAGTTGCGCTAAAATGAAAAATGATTTGAAATGGTGTAGTTGCATCATAGGAGATGTCATCATCATAGAAGAATTGATGCAAAAGCATGCACAACATAATTAAATTCCAAGTCTCAGTCAGAGGCTTGGAAGTAATTGAATGGAACGAAAACGACGCCTTGGAGCCTTCCCTCGCTTCACAAAACGACAACACAGGCATCTTTCGGTCACTGCAGGCGAGAAACGAGAACGCATTGCGATTAGGTTAATGCTTCACGCTTAACAATATTATAATAATTTTTTATTATTATAATAAGAAATAGACAAAACCTAATTGGGTCACTATCAATCTTGAGTTTCAATTAATGTTACTACTTGTATTTATTATTTATTTAATTATTTATTTCTGTATCTGGGTCGGTTTGTGATTGGGGGCATAAAGAAGCATTTGAAAATGACTTAACATTTTTTGGAGTATTGAGTTTAGTATATATAGTTCCCTCTAAGGGCTTTCATTCTATGGTGGGGCTATGTATTGTGCCCATTGTTATCATCAATGTCCTAATCTATTTCGACCTATTATTTCCAAAATCAATATTCATTTCTATTTCCTAATTCTTCTCACACCATCATTACTAGAACAACATATATTTTTTGTCAATTTTGTTTTTTTTTTTTTTCTTAAAAAGCACTTGTAAATTTTGTTGTGAATAATAATTTACAAGAATTTGTTGGAAGTTTCAAGTTCATTATAGCGAGATTTTTTGAACATTCTGTTTCATCCGTTATCTGATCGTTAATAGACCACTCACTAATTTCTAGTCCCACGCACGAGATGAAAATACCTCGGCGTGAGAGGATGTGTTGAAAGTCTCATATCGACTAGAGATAAGGCCAATTCACAATATACAAGTGAGTGTAATCCTTATCTCACAAGTTGGTTTTGTGAGATTGAGTTAAGCTTAAAAGTCCACTTCTAACAAAATTTAATATCAAATATTTTGTAAAATATTTTACACAAAATGTTTTGTTATAAAAAATATTTGTGAATTTTATTATTTTATAGAAAATAAGTATCCACAGAATTATTCAATTAAAATTTGTAAAAACAAATAACAACAAAAAATTGTTCATGCAAAATTTTATAATAATTTTATAGTTAAATATTAAAAATTCTATTAGTGTTTGTGAGATTATCCGATAATTCATGTAATTAATTTGTTGGACTAATAATAACTATTGTAGTATCTTAATTGAGATTAATCTATGAATTGAAGAAAATTCATGACAACAAAGGATACCTATATCGTAGTTGTCTTCTTGGTGTAATTGATGCATATCTTACTCAAATTATTATCACATTTTGAATTGTTGATCATTTGGCAGATGAGGGAGTAGGATAATGTTTTCATATAAATTTTTAATTTTAATTTGTAAGGACTAGCCTCCAAATATAACAATATAGATTTATGTTAATCTAAAATTATTTCATTTAGTACAAGTGAAAACTTGTTTAGGAGTTTTTTTTTTTGTGATATTTATAGAATCACATGTTTTTTAACACGTAAAAATAAATAAGTAAAATAATAAAATAACAATAACAATAACGTTACTCATTTAACAAAAAAAAAAGAAATAAAATTTAATTAAAAAATATTAAAACTTAGAATATTTAATAAATAAAAATTTAATAAGAACTCAATTAAAAATATTCAAATTTATTAAAAAATTAAAACTTAATTAAAACTAAATTATATATGATACATTTATAATTTAAAAAGTTTCTAAATATTATTTCAATATACTTTATTGTAATATTGTTTTAAGCCTTGGTGATTAATTCACCATTATTCAATCCTTACCTAAACAAAATACTAAAATTTTAAAGTATGTAGAATATTTCAAAATGAATTTAATCATATGTAAGATTTTCTTCTTACTCTCATATTTAAAACAATAATAAGTTAAATAATTCCAAAAATCAATATAAATGATAAAATAAATTATGTGTACAATTTTTTATTAATAGATTATTATATAATTTATTGTTGGATACAATTGGACAAAAGGTTATTAATCAGATGTCATAATTTATTCTCATTTTAGTCATCTCACTTCCATCATAGGAAATCAATTCACGTTATCTACAATAATTTTCTCTTCAGAATTTTTTTTATTAAAAGTCACTCATAATCTTGACTTTTATATCAAATTTTGAATCAAGCATTCACCATTAATTCAAAAAGTTAGAATAGATAATAATGGTAATTACGGTCTGGACAATTAATGCAAAATACTTATGATTCTTAATACATTATTCTTTCCAAGTCAAGAGTGCAAAAAATTATAAATCAATTAGTTATCTCACAACTATATATTTTTGTTACATATAAATTTATCTAACTTTAAATTATTTAATTTATTATGAACATCATATATATATATATATATATATATATATATATATATATATATATATTATTTTCGATTTATTTATAAATTTAAATTAGTTAGATTATGTATTTTGTAATTTTACAATACAAAATAATGTTATTATTCAACTAAAGGAGTGGATAGTAAATTAGGATGTAAGTATTTAAATATTCATAAAATGTTACTAAATCATGAAAAATATTACTAATAGAATTTAGTTACATTTTATCAAATGTTACGTAATCCTATGTTATTATTCATCTTTTATAACATTTATACGTATTAATAGAGATATTTACATAAATGTCATTAAAAATTTTAATTGACATTTTTTAATAAAAATATAATTATTAAAATTTTATAATAACATTTTTAAAATGTTAGTAACATTTTTTTTTTTTGTAGAAAAGTAACATTATAATAAATTTTTATTAACTTTTTCTTAATAAAAAGGCTATATATTAAAAATGATACTAAAACTTTTTAACAATATTTATTTTATAGAGACATTATAAATATGTTATTAATTTAAAACTTTATAAAAATCTCATGCACATGTTCATCATTATATACATACAATAAACAAGTTAGATTCCTAGGATAAAAGTATTTGCATTTATTGATTATATTGTTTCTAGACTTGTACACTAAATAAAACATTTAGGAGCACCAGCTTCTAACAACAAGATGACATTTCCTGCTAACCAAAAAGAAGTTTGTCATTACTTTCCAATAGAATTTAACAATTTTCATTTTCTTTTATGTACTGCATACACACATTTGACACTAGCACTCCCATATTCATTTATTGTCAGTCTTATCATAAATTTGGGTGAAACTCTTCGCTTAAAAACATCAAACATATCAATGATACCAAAACATAACAAGAACAATCACAAAAATTATTATTTTGAATGAAGAATTTTATCAGAAATGGTAAGGGGAAAAATCAAGAATTCAGAATGGTGATTAATTTAATAACAGAGGAGCAAACTTGATCTATTCCCTAGAAAAATATAGAAAACACAACTTGAATCATTCATTTCTTTAGAAATTGATTTAATTGGGATACTGAAATCTTAACACTCATTTGTAAGCTTAACATGCTTCATTCTCATTATATAAACTTGGAAGAACAAGTCTTGATGTTGAAGTATGGAATGTACCTTTTGAGGGATAAGGCAAGGAAGCACCTCCAAAAACTAGGTAAAGCTCTATTTTTAAGTATTTGTCCTGTGTACATGCAAGTAGTGAACACAAAGAACCATGAAAAAGGCACATGACAGAGCAATGGAATTCCTTCAAATAATACACACAAACCAAACTATATGACAAGCCACATCACTGCCCCAACTAAAGAAACAACCATCAACTTCCAAACAATAACAAAAACCATATTCTTAATTTTCCAACCACACATCACAAATTCATGCTCTAAGAATCCTACATTTTCAATATAGCACCTTCTTCCAACATTGCCTCTCCATTGGCTTGTGGAGAGAAATGACAAACTAGATTCACTACTACATATATTAGTATTAATAACATTTTAAAAATGTTGCTAAAACCTAAAAAAATGTTACCATTTGCAAAGGTAACATTTATACTCATGTTATCTATAGTGCATGTTACCAAAAGGTTTTAATAACATTCTTACATATTATTGGTATCATTTTTAAAAATGTTACCAATCAACATCTTTACTAACATCTAAAAAATGTTACCAATTTAATTTTTTTGTAACATTTCTAAAATGTTACCTATACATTTTTTAACATTTAAAGAAAATGTTATCTGTATATTTTCTAACATTTAAATAAATGTTACTAATTATCTTATTTTGTAACAATTAAGAAATGTTACATATTACCTTTTTGTAACATTTTAAAATTGTTACTAAAGATTAATGATATTGTGCTCATCCAATATTCTAAATGCATTGCATCATGCAAAAGAACAGTGGATGAATGTTTCATATTGCTAGGTTCTCTAGAACTACTAATAAATACCTTTAATTATGTAATTTACAATTCTCTGGAGCAAGGATACTTTTGTCTCCTCAACAACACCCTCAATCACATCTTTTACTCCCACTATGGCCTACATTTCTACTGTATTTAGGGCTCCACACCTTGGACTCTCACATAGAGAGATCTCAATACCAACTCAAGAAGGAGCCTTCGACGAGCTAATTCAGCTATGAAAGCTTAGGATAAATTTAAGCAATAGTATAACCAATTTTATGTTTTGACACGACAGAAATATATGTATACCAGCAACAACAACTCTATTACTAGTATCAAATACTTCCAATTTTGTTCTTCCGGGTTCATCAAGATGTACATGCCCAACAAAGTAAGTAATTCAGATAATCATGTTTAAACATACAATGAACTAGCTAGAGTTGATAATCCACTCTTCTAGTCTGTCATTCCTACTCTAGTAATATTATTGTTTACTGATATACATTCTAGAGTTGATAATTGTTTACTAATATACATTTGGAAAAACCAAATCCTTTCTCATTCTCCTTCTTCACATTCTTGTATACATTTCTAGTTTGCCTACAGAAACAAGAAACAACACCTATTAATAAAATTATGTAAATATAAAGACAAATAAAAAACAAAAAATAAAAGATAACATGTACACATGTTAAAATATTAGACAATGCTTCATCTTATAGAAATAAATATAAGTTTACTCTCTAATATATGAATTCCCTTTCTCACAGATGTCCACAATCGTGGCCTTAGGTTTACATTCCAAAATAACAAGCTTCAAGGTCCTTTGTAAATCAAAGAGGAACACAAAAACAAAATATCAAGTTTACGATAAACCACAAATGTAGATAATTCTAGTTGTCGGGCATCCGAATCTGCGATACATGGCTCCTCTGCCACGAGAACATATGAACAATTGATGAAGCTTCTTTACCATTGAGTTGTGAATCAATAATTTCCTTCATAATTGGTTTCGGTTGTACTGCAACTCAACAACTGCTTCAATTTTTTTTGTTAGTTGTTATGTTATTCCGATAAATAATTTGTTTTTTCGATTTAAATAATTCTAGTTGTTCCGATAAAAAAGACTTAAACACCAATATCACAATCAAAGTAGTGAAAGAATGCACAAATTCCCATGATTGCTCGACATTTTACTATTCTCAACTAGAGCATTTAGTTTTCAATGAACACCTGAATTTTTAGATCTTAACCATGTTGACATGTGAAGCCAAGGTGGTATGCTTCTTGAAGATTTGATGAAGATTTAATGAAGCTCTTTTGAATTGTCTTGAAGCCATTACCATTGGAATGAAGCCTACATTGATGAAGGAAAGGATATTTGATGATATCCATGTTGATCAAGGCTAGAACATGTGTTTTCCATGTAGTTACATCATTTAGAAAGTGTATTTTAAGTTTGTAATTCATGTTGTAGACCTTGTAGCATTAATTAGATGTATTTGGTCTTTGTTATATTTTTTAATCTGTTGAATGGTTTTTCAACAGGTTAAAATGTATCTTTTAGTCTGTTGAATGGTTTTTCAACAGGTTAAAAGGTTGGCTGCAATAGTCTTAAACTACAACAAATTCAATCAGTTGATTTATTTTTTAATCAACTTATTTCACTTAAGTCAAGTGAAATCAACTGATTGATTTGGAAATCAACTTGTTAAATTTCGTAACAGTTTGACTATAAAAGCTGTGATTTTCAAAAGAGAGGTCTGTTGATAATTTTTTAGCGTGAAATTGGTCTGAAAACTTGTGGAAACTCTCTCCTTCATGATCATACAGTTTGCAATAGTTGAAGATTTATCCTGGATCAATTCTTGGAGCTTTTGACTTGGTTTGAAGCTTGGAGAAAGTGGTTTGTGGTAGGCTGGAATGTGTTACCACTGAGGTTTGATCTTTCTCAAGCTTTATGTGTGTGCCTGACGGTTTTCCAGGTCTGCAAAAGGGTTCTTGCTGTGTTGGTGTGTCTCTTGTGTGATTCAAGAGTCTTTTGTGGTGTTTTTGCATATTTTAAAAGTGTAAGGATGGATACTTTGTAAATCTTTTGAAATAGTGCAAAGTCAAGCTCAGGTTGTCTTGACAAACTGGATGTAGCTCAAGTTTGAGTAAACCAGTATAAAAATCTCGTGGTCTCCTCTCTTCTCTAACCTTTCTCTCTTGCATTTTCATGTTAAAGTTTTAAGAACTTGTGTTTTAATCATCTTTTTCATGTTCTTGCATGTTTTCATGACATCTGCAATATTGAGCATGTTTGCATAATCATTTAGAACCTGTCTTGATCATTCTTGTGCATTGTTTCTGGTTTAAAACTCAAATATGCATTTCTGCGTTTTTCCCAGTATTTCAGTCGATTATTTTCCCGTTTCAATCGGTTGATTATAGCAGAACATAACTTGTTTAGTAAAATCAATCGATTAACTATGTTTTTGACTGATTGAAAGTGTACAGTTCAGTAGTATTTGCATCCTAACTTGGTAATCTAATTGATTCAATTAAAGGTGGTTTTTAGCTTTCAAAGATAGCCTAAATTTTTAACTAGCCAATTTAACCCCCTTCTTGGCATTTCAACCATTTCAAAACTAACAAACCGACCACATTTATTTATATTTGTTGTATTTGCACGTGTCTTTATGAAAAACATACCATTCTATGAAAAATATACCATTCTTCTCAGCATATTCAGTGCCATCCTTCATGAAAATTTGGAAGAACTTAGCATCTCTTGATGTTCAGGAACAACATAGTCTTTGTTTTTGTCTTAAAAGTGCTCAGATTGATAGTAAACCTGAAAAAATGGATAAATAACAATTTTTAGCAGAAAACCTGAAAAAAACATATTCAATGTCATGCATATTATATTAGAAATTATAAATAATATATGATATATGCATAGTGCATACCACTACGATGAACCGACACTTCAGCTTGGGTCATGTTCGATACTTTAGGATACTTTAACGATACTTATCAATGAAGTATCTAATTTATAAAGTCGTAGTACACTACAATAAAATCTTTGAATAATGATCAATTTTAGTGACAAAAAATAATTAGTTACTATATAGTGACCAAATTGAGAAGTAAAATAGTTCCAAAAAATTATAATTGGTCTCTAAATTGATAATTAAAATAATTTCAATTATGTATTAGTTTTTAAATTGATCACTAACATTAGCTACCAGGTTTTGACTATTAAAATAATTGGTCTCTAATTAGGAAATTTGGATTCACACATTAACAATCATATATTTATTATGTTTGTAAGAATTATTGTACATTTTTCAATATTCATATATCACAAATTTATCACGTATCGTATCCTATTATTTTAAAAATAAATGTATCGATATATCGGATATGTATCGTATCCGATACACGTTTCATATATGTATATCATAGATACCATGATATCTATTTTCACCCATTTAATATGGAAATAAAAGTCTATCCAAAGATAACAAATATCCATTTAAAAAAATCAATTAAACACCTATTATTGATTTTGTCCATAATTAGATATTTTTGCTACTCTTAAATAAAAAATGAATATTACAATTCTCTACTATGTTAACCCTATAATTCAAATGAATGGATCAGTAAATAAAAAACATAATTTTAATAATTGTGTGAGGTTCATCTTTATCGATCATTGTCTATGAAATATAACCGTACACCACTGGGCTCAAAATTATATCTTTGTCCATCTTTTTATGGAAACTAGCTAGCTAGAGCATGAATACGATAGACAAACCCTAGGAAGTTTTCCTTTTTTCTTTTTTGTTTCTTCTTCTTTCTTGAACTCAATCTCTATAGTTTTAAATTATGTCATGGATTTTATAGATTAAGGACAGTTGATTTATAATTTTTTCATATTAATTTTACAAAATATTATTTTTAACAAGTACATAAACTAATTTTATTTATAAAAATGATTTTATTTTTCTATTCTTGGAATATTTATGAAAAAAAAATTTAAAATACATTATATATATTATTTTTATTATATATATATATATATATATATATATATATATATATATATATATATAATTACATCAACTCAGACATTAATTCAAATTGACTTGTTTAATTATTAATGTATCACATATTAATCATGCAATTAATAATCTTATTACTAATGTTTAAATAACTCTATTACGTCAACTTTTATGTTATCATTATCACACAAACTAAAGACAGAACAAGGTCATGGTCCCAAATTTTAATTTGTATTTATTATTATATCATATGCTTCCATCACAACAATTGAATTCAGCAACCTTTTGGATAACATAAGTTTGAATATCATTTTATAAAGCTTATAGACATATTTTCTGCTGATTTTTTGGTATTGTTTTTTTATCAATATTAATTATTTTAAAAAAGTTTTTAATATGTTTTAAAACATTAAAATCACTGTATACTAAATTATTTTAAAAATATAATTAAAAACAACTTAAAAAATGCAATAGAGAGTCTAAATTCTTTATAAATACAGAGCCTACAGATCAATACAAAATCATTTTATTCTTCTAAGCCAGAGGTTAACAATTCTAAATATGCTCTTTCAATATTGAAAATTTTATGAGATGGTGTCTTTTTTTAAAAAAAAAAAAGGTAATACAATGATAGTTTTAAAAGATATATACAAATTAATAAGTTTTGCTTTGAAGACTATTCGAAGAAGTAATGCTTGGAAACATAAATTTTATTTTTTAAAGAATTAATACTATTTTTTTTTAAGAAAAAAAATCAAATTATAGGCACACCTTTCATTAAATGTTAAAACCAAGAATTTTATGTAAGGATTTAATTGGGTTGATCCAATCATTAAATTATAACTTCATTTTATCATAGTTACTATATCAAATTTTGTTAAGATTGAGAAACACAAATAGAGGATCAAATCATTATATTTTAACATATTCGCACAAATGTATCTTATATAGATATTGATTTTGATTGATATAAAGAAGTATTAAATAATTTATATAAAAATATAATTTTTGTATACATAATTTATGTGCAAGGAATTTTCACTTTAACAATAAGTTTTGAAAAATAAAATAAGATTCAATGGAAAAATATTGAATAAATATAGTATTTGGCAAAAGTTATATTTTAATTTATCTCATGTTGCTTGTGAAATCATGTAAAATGAATTAAAAGACTCAAGAATGGTTGACAATTATGCAAAAACTGATTTCAATTTGGCCATGACCTTAATACAAAGTTTTGAATTAAAAAAAGAAAAATGAACATATAAAATACATGAACATTATCAACTGGAAAAAGAAAATGAATCAACTCCAAAAATAACTTTAAAAAGATTACTCTACTTTTTGCTCGTTATTTCCTTTCAATTTAATGCTGAAATATAAATTACTTCCTACAGATGTAAACACCGAGGTGATTTTAAAAAACATTGATTCAAACAAACATAACCATTAGTTACTAAACCTTACAAAAGTTGATTAGGCAAGAGAATTTCACATAATCAAGAATAGAAAGGCCAAATAAGAATGTGAAACATATATGAGGTGTTTGCAGAAGCAGAAGCAGAAGTTACTTATTTAGCAATGCAAAGAAATCAGAAGAAAAGCTCATTCAGAAAGCAATGATGTGTATACAAGGATATTGTCTTCTGATGAATTGTTTTTATAAATAAGATGAACAGCTCCAAAAGAATGGAAGATATGTTGAAAGTATTACAAAAAAATAGACAACCTTAAATAATTTGATTCTACTTTGATTTCTTCTGTTATGGTCCACATTAACTGCACATAACTTAACATGATTTCTTGTGTATGGACCATTTAACTGCACATAACTTAAACAAGCAAGAACAAAAATCAAAATGTGTAAACCAAAGAATTGGAAGACAATGACCACACAACATTCCCACCAGGCTTATGTTGTTGGTTGACACAGGTGTTTGACAAAGTTGTTGTGTACTCCTTTGTTTCCCTAGCAGTTGATTCCACACTGTTCAACATCGGGACCAGTGACTTTGGTGGTAAAGGGGTCGATTCGGACCCACAAAAGAGAGAAAATGGATGCAAGAAGAATGGACCAGACCACCACAATGGTTGGTGTTCTGTTCTGGCGTCCCATGAGACCTTTGAGGAAAGGGTAGAGATGGATGATCACCCAGAATGCAAAGAAGAGCTTACCAAAGAGGGGACCCCATGATTGGTACCCACTGTTGATGGCATAGGAGATACCTGCAACAACTCCAACCAGGTTTATGATGAGAAGTGTTGTGGGAGGGATGAGAAGGGTTGTCCATTTGAACATGTACAGTTCTGCAAAGTCTCCATCTTCATCTGATGCCTTTGAGGTAACAGTGAAGTTGGTGTCAATTCCAGCAAGCACTTTGAGCAAACCTTGGAACACGGCAAAAAGATGGGCCGAAACACCACCGATAACCCAAAACTGTTCGTTTCTCCACCACTCGTCGATTCCAACACCGCTCCACCTCATCTCAAGTATACCGGTTGCGAAGATGGAAAGAAAGAGAGAGATAAACCATATACTTGCAATGTTACTAATCTGCAAAACAAAATAAAAGGTAGTTTTGTGTTACACAAGATTACATTTTGAGATGTTATGTTTGTGTAAGAGATACCACAACAATTTAGTCACAGTTAACCAAAAGAATTCTTAGCCAACAAAACATGTGTATGAATGAATCATCTTGAACATGGATCATAACTCATTTGTTTGACCATCCCAAATTGATGACTGAGCTTACTATATCCTATATTGAAATTCTCCTAGTAGTGATGACAAATGATTGATGGACTTTAGAATGTCAGCATAGCTGAGATGTTAAAGTTTATAATGATGTCTAACATGAACTTATTTGGACATTCTGGTAGTAAAGTTTATCTTACTTTTAGTAATATATCCTACCCATAAGTCATAACCAAACCAAGGCAATGAGGGAATTTAATCATTGAGAACAGCATCCAAATTAAGGCTACAAGGAATATGCTATATAGTATATACTGAACTCTTAATGAAGAAATCACAAACCTGTGGAATAATGAACTTGTTAGTGAGGAGACAGACAGCAGGTAAGGTACAATACATGAGAAGGGGAATGGAAGTGACTGGATAGATTGTGGTGTTCACATATGCGAACCGCTCGAGCCACTTTAGCCTTCCACTGTATCCGTACCAGATGGGACAATGCCGACTCAGAAGAATTTCCACCGAACCTAAAGCCCAACGAAGCACTTGGTTCAGACGATCGGAAAGATTGATCGGAGCAGAACCTTTAAACGCCGGGAGCTTGGGCATGCAGTATATAGACCTCCAACCGCGAGCATGCATCTTGAATCCGGTAAGAATATCTTCTGTGACAGAACCATAGATCCATCCTATCTGTGGAACAGAAAACAAAACAGAGATTACCAAAAAACACAGCCATATACTGATTCATACTTTTTTTCCTGAATGCTGTTAATCCGCTAACAATAAAATGATGATATGAGAGTTGGGAATAAGAAACATAAAAGAGCCTTAAACATAAGGTAACTCGTACCTCACTTCCCCAATCTGTTTTGTCCTCATAACCACAACTGATAACATGAATTGCCTCCTTAAGAAGTGTTTCTGGAGTTGCAGACTGAGGAACGCCACCATTTTCCATGAGTGTAGAGGCAACAAAGACTGCAGACTGACCAAACCTTTTCTCAAGGCTCATTTGTGACATAAGTAGTGATTTCTCATCGTCAAATCCAGCACCTAAATGTAAAGGTTGTATAAGAAAATGGTTATTAAGTTAAGTTGAAGTTCTCACAGAATCTTGATAGCTAGCTACCACACACTTTACTTTAGAAATGGAATGGAGATAGATATACAAATCTTCATACCTTCCACCCCTTCTTCTATATCGTCAAGACTGAAGATGGGCACAGTTGGATCAGCAGTCTTGCCAGACTTTTTCTTGTCTGATCCTTTCTTGCTAGATTTTGAGCTCTTTTTCCGGTTACCACCGCAGAGTGAAGAAAGTAACCCAGCCTTTTTATGCTTAGGTTTAATAGGGGGCTCATAACCATATAATGCTGTTCTATTGAACACACACCCAGTACCCACATAAACAGGGCCTTGAATGCCATCCAAACCTCTCAAATTTATCTGTTCAGAAAGAGACAAGTTGTGGAGATAAGTATCACAAAGAAGGTAATGTCAATATACGTGAAGTAACAAAGGAACATCCTTGCAAAAAGAAGATCATTATGTTGATGAGTTCGGTGCAAGATACTTACATCAAAGAAAACAGTATTGCGATTGGCATATCTATCGTTCTTATCAATACCATCAAACCTCTGTGGAAACTGGACATAGCAAACATTTTTCCCAAGGTTCGGATCCATCATAAAGCACATAGCTTCCCTCAACGCTTTACTATTGTTGATGTAATGATCACAATCAAGATTCAATAAGAAAGGTCCATTAGTAAGGACTGCAGAGACTCGAACCTGAAACAGTTATATGAAAACCAACTGTAGTTAGACAAAGACATGGATGAAGATAAGTAATTTTCAAATTTTCTAGTTACTCACAAGTGCATTCATGGCACCGGCCTTCTTGTGATGTTGGAACCCCGGACGTTTTTCACGAGAAACATAGACCAAACGTGGAAGTTCATTACCCTCGGTGTCAAGCCCTCCACTTTGGCCCAAGAAAACCTGCAGGTAGAGATGAGAAAGTAGAAACATCAGATATGTTAATTTCATCCCACTAACATTTACTCTATCTATGAAGATGAAACTTTTGAGATAATTCCGAAGTAATGAATGAAAAATGAAAGGTTGTTGTTTGTAAAGACTCTTGACCCTAAGAATCCAACCAACCAATCAACCAAAAAAGTTAAATAAACAATTAAGCAAACAACCTGAATCATTCCTGGATGGTCTCTCGTGTTGTTTCCTGGCCATGGTGTACCATCTTGCATCACCCATCCTTCTTCAGGAATCTTTTGTGCCTTTGCAACAAGTCCATTGACACGGATTTTGAATTCTTCATATTCCCTCTGTGAAAAAGGAAAAGGAATTGATTTTAAAAAGTGCCAGTAAGAAATATGAGTAGGTACATGCATAACCAGACTGCAGGATAGTCCATTTGTAGGTCAATCTCTCACCTTCATTGCCCTTCTATCTTTGACAAATGATGGTTGAACCTTATCTTTCAAATAGTCAATCTTCAGTGCAAAATACCACTCAGGTGCCCGGGGCTCAATGTTATATTTCTTGCAGAAAGGAACCCATTTCCTTGCAAATTCTGATGTCTCAGCCAGTGCTTCAAATGTCAACATAGCAGCACCATCATCAGAGACATAACAGGACACCTTATCCACTGGGTAGTCAACAGCAAGAATAGATAGTACAGTGTTGGCAGTCACAAGTGGAGGCTCTTTTAATGGATCAACAGTACTGACAAAAATGTCAACAGCTGCTAACTGCGATGGTTCCCCTTCTCGATCATATCTGCAACTCACATGGTGCTTGTATTAAGAGAATATCATAATGAGAAGGAAAAAAAATGAAAGATTCTCACACACAAGGAGAGAGTTCTGATCATCTAGAGAGGCCCTACCTTAGTGCAAGTCTGTCGAGATATGTTTCACGGTTCACAGGGAGCCATTTGGGGAACTGATCCAATATCCAAGATATGGCGAACCAAATCTCACATATAACTGATATCAACCACAATGCATATGCATTGGGAACAGGATTTGTTATTCGATAATGCAGAAAAATGCATAGAATAACCAGCCGCAGAGCAATGACCATTCGGTATGGATTGATCCTAGATGATGGAATAGAAACCTTCCTGGAGAGAGGTTGCCGAGCCTCATCATTCCTGCATAATAAAAACAAATTATTTAGTCCTGTTTCACACAGAATCTGAAGACAAGGGACAAGCATTATGGATGAATTTGGTTATTTAACACGATCGTTACAACAGGGAGTACAAATTCTAAAAGTATCAAACTTTAACTGCCAAAAGGCAGAATAACAGTGATTAAGGAAAAAGCTTCTTTATACCAACAGACAGAGCCAAGAGCAAAGATAAACACAATAGAAATGAAGCAGCATATATTCTCGTAATTAAATGAAGAACTTACAACAAGGAATCATCCACAAGCACATCAGTACTAGCATCAATATCTCCAGCTCCTCTTTCAGATGTAGCTTGGCCCGTGCTCATTGGAGCAGCATTCTTATCTTGCTTCATTTTCCAGCCATCAACTCTTTCTTTCCATGCCACATTGCCCAATCCAGGATCTCCAACTCTAATATTTGCTGAACCAATATAATAACCAAACGCATAAAATCAGAAAGCTAAGAAAAAAACGAAATATATAACAATGACACTATTTGATATTGTGAATAGTTCAAGGAGGAGGATGCGAGGAAATACGTGATTGATTCATGTCAGACGAATATTGAAGATTGTGGACACGCTTCCCACGGCCACCAGGAGATGCCATCGATAGCCTCTCAGGTGAGGCTGCAGATAATTCTCCAGAAACCTGAAATGGAAGAAGACATACCAAAGAAAATTGAATTTCAAACTCCATTAAGAGATGCTTGCTAAGAGAGTAACGATGGATAAAGTGGAGATTTTTAATGGTTGGGTGTGGGAGTAGAGAAAAACATCATAGAGGAACCTAGTTGAACTACCTCCTGTCCACCGGAGAGCATAGGAATGTGATTGTGCGAAACTTCCTTATCATAATTTGGAGCACCAACCTCCTCTCCTCTACCATATGCCATTTGCCAGCCCAACATGCGCTCTGCAATCTTCTGTTTCTGGTTCTGATTTTCTGAATTGTAATTGAAGTCACTTGCACCATCATCAGCGCTTCCATCCTCTTCCCGGTCTCCAAGAATAGCAGGACTACCTAGAATCATTTAAGTAAACAGGGAAACTACTAATTAATTTGGAAAGGTAGAGGTCCTTCATATATGGACTGGGGATTGCAAATAAAAACAGAAAACTTTATGTCATGAAATATTACATTGTGTGGAAGAATAATGTTATCTTCCAATAGGTGGAAATGGAAACAAAACAATGTTGTGTTTTTGGGGCAATGGTAAGGAAAGCAAATTTCTTGAGCATAAATCTGATTATTTTATGATTTTGTATTGCAGTTTGCTCTATGAATATCAGCAAACCTTGGGTAAGTTAATCACTAAGAATCCGGGTCTCCTTGATTAAGGAATTACAGTCATAAAGATCAAGCATATAACTTAAGTGGCTGCTGTGTTCTCCTAATTCTAGATTAAGCAGTTGGAATGAGTCATCAAGTACAGCTGAATTCTTCTATGAACTGTTTATATACTCAGCATATTTGGGATGAAAAAAAGGTAAGAGCCAAACTATGAATTGTAGGGGCACAGCACTGTATTCTGCAACTACCTATACTATCCTCTGTATACTCCAAGGGTGAAGGACTTCAGTAGTCTAAAGCTTGTCATGGCTATAGAAGCTTGAGTAATATAGTTCATTGAGAAAAAATCTCTTCAAACAAAAGGTAGCCATAAAAAATAAAAAGCTATTCATAGCATCATATAAACTTCCTCAAGCATATAAAAATCTTCCCTTCACTTTTTTCTTCAAAACCTTGAACTATATACTTATAAAATATTGACAAACAACGATTTTATCCTCACTTACCTTTGTGCCTCTTGTACCTGGTCTTGCACTGAGGGCAAGACTGATTTCCATCCTTTCTTTCATACTCATAGCAAGGCCTGCAGACGGGGAAAGCACAAACATCGCAAGCAATGAACGGATTTCCATCTACATTGTTCCCAATATTATCACCACAGATCTGGCAGACTTGGCCACCCAATGCAGTCATTGGCTTTGCCTGCTCATCGGAAATGGTACCAAAATGCATCATTGAACATCATCAATTAACAATAATGGCACCCCAAACAACAGCTTCTCACACCAATTTAAGCAAAAATCAAACAGAAAAATCATATAACATTTAACTCACCCCAGCTTCTCCCTCTGACTCCATCATAGATTTGTACTAAGCTCTATCCAGATGCCAATGATAACGGATCAAAGAACAGTTCAAGCTCAACAAGATACACACATCACTTAAAAAGCCTTGTGCAACTTCTAATTCCTCAGAAGATCAGTTGAAAGATTCCTCTCTTCTATTCCAATCCCAGTTCCACTTCAGAAGCAGCTCCCTTCACTTGATGTAGAAATTGAAGCTCGGATCTGTATATGACCTATGCACAATACCATGAATCAGATCACTTGGTTCAACAAGCACCATCAACAGTTTGCAACACGGAAAAAATGGTTAGATCTCTAAGACTCCAATAATTTGCAGAGATAAAAAATAGATGAAGTGAAATGATACGAGGGTCAAACTTATGTGTGACTGAGGCAACAATACACTTCAACTCCCCAAAGGAAACAACAGAAATGTCATTTCCCTATGCCGCCAAATCTACTTCAAAAAACAAACCAGCATTTTCGAATATTGCATCAAATACTCACCTCAAAAGAGCAATCTTTGTCTCCGAAGTAGATGGATCACTCAGTTTGTGACAACCCCAGATGAAATTCCGGAGCAATGAAGCCAGAAACTAGATCACAAACCCCCCACTTGAAAGCTCACAGAGTGAGAGGAAGATACAGAATCAGGAGCACCCCAATTCAGCAACTCCCATGAAGGTATGAGACAACACTCCGCGGGATTCCGAACTGAATAAAAGAGACCCAGATCGAAAATTGACCGACAGAGAGAGAGAGAGAGTAAGTATTGAAAAATGCTTCTCTCTCTTTCTCAGTCTATTCTCAAAGTTTTAAGCTTTCTTTTTTCTATTTGCACTGCATGTGCATAGCTGTAAATATATATAAAAATGTTCAAATGGCTTAGGCATGACGAAAGGGACAATGTAACTACGAACTTGACTATTATGCCGACACCGACACCTTCATACACATATGTTTGTGTCTCTCTCTCTCCGTTTGTGTCTGAGAGAGAAAAAAATTGAAGCTTCAAACCTAACGGATCTGCATCATACACACTCAATCATTTACTCTTCACCAACCCAATATTTCTTTTCTACATTAATTGAAGAATATGATATAGCATGACAAAAATAATTATACAATGCTCCAAAGAAATAGCAATTATTGTATATATTATATCAAGAAATGCTAATAAACTTCAATAACTTTTTCATTATTAATAACTATGAGTTTCAATTCTTATTCAGTAAATTTTACTAATAATTTATTGTAAACATTTCTAATAGTTCTTCTATTTATTGTGTAGTATAATTATTGAATGTTTTTCTTTTCTCAAGAGTTTTAATATATTTAATGTTTTTACAAAAAAAAAAAATCACATAAAAGAGTACTATAACATAACATTGTTCCTCCTTACACAATAATATAGAATATTAATATTTATTTGAGAGAGTCTTATAAGTTTGGAGTGCCAAGTAGACAACAGCTGGAGATTGGAACAGTGGCAACTCAATAACTAACTCTAAGGTTGTTAGATATTTTGGGAATACATTCTTGTCAACAATGTTATGGATGAAGAAATGGGTTTTTGAGGGTTTTTTTTTTTCCTATGTTGATCATGTTTATTTCTATTCATTACATAACTCTAATTTTCACTTTCACTCCAACATAAAACAGTTTTGTTAATATATTCTTAGATGAATTATGTTAATTTAAGACCTCCTCTAATTTTAGATTGGAAAGTTGACGCTCAATCTTTTAGGTCTTTAATGAAATAATTATTACACTCCTCTTCTCTTTTTTTTGGAAGATATCTACTTCAATTATGTTTTTTTTTATATAGAAAAGAATGTAGTTCACTCTTATATTTATAATAAAAACTATCTATTCTCATTTTATTTAAAAGTTGTATGGACTAAATATTAGATAAAAAATTATAAATAATTTTACAATATGATTATTTTGTATTAACAATGTTACAGTATCTGAAGAAAAAATATATATTCTCACTTGATTATAAATTGTCTTATAAAACTTTTAAAAAATATATTATTTTAATACAAAGTAAATAAATGTTTATAAAGTATATAGTTAAACTTATTGAGTTATTATATATAAATTATAAGTATAAACATGTTATAAAAAAATATATGTATAAATATAAATGAAATAAGAAATATAAGTGTTATTTTATTAGTGACATAAGAAATATAAATGTCAATTTTCAAACTAAAATAATTATGAGTGTCGTTTTAAAAAAAAATATCTTAAAAGAGAGGTTTACAAGGTAAGTGACGTGAGTAAGATGTTATTGTTTATTTTATTTAGAATTTAAGGGAGAAGTCTATTTTAAAACCAGAGAACGGTTTACATGTCGCAATTTAAGAGGAAATAGGAGCAATTTTCCTATATTTTTTAATTGATTTTTTTATTGTTAGTTAAATTTATTAAAATCATAGTATTTTTCCAAAATGAGTCAAAAATTAAAATAGAAAGTGTGGAAGCCGAAAGGTGTAAAAAAAAAAGGTTTACTCCATAAAGAAAAATGGTATTGCGAAAATCTATTGGTATAGATTAATATTATAAGCATGTTTTACTAGATATAATCCTACTTTCCAAATAAAATTTGGTGCAATTACTTATCCAAAACTAAAACTCGATAAAATTGATGAAATTGAAACAATTTCATGTTAGTCGTCTAATGTCTTTTGTAGTGATATTGCCAAAATAAGACACTGATTAAAAAATTAACAAACAATTTTTTTATTTAAAAATAGGATTTAACTACACACTACCTTTTTTGTTTTGACGGATTTAAACGACTAATTTTATTTTCATATCAAATATGATTCTTCTAAATTAATAAAAGTAAATAATTCTAAATGTTAATAAAAATTTAACTACATATAATATTAACAGTTTTTCTATTAATAATCGAAATTTAGAGGTAAATTATTAGAAGTTAGATCTGTACATTAAAAAGAACATCATATTTTAAAAAGAGAAAATACAATAATTTCTATTGGCTAAAAATGTGAGATTAATCAATAATATAGTTATTGTGAAAAAAAAAAATCTCCAATGTAATTATAAACAGGAATGACAACTAAATCCATTTGATTTTAACGAATCCCCTCTACAAAAAATCTCTGCATTAACTTGATATGTATGAAAAAAATACTTCTTTAAAATTATCTCACGATTCTTAATAACCATTAAAGAAATATGGTTTATTCTTATATCAGAACTATCAAATTAATTATGACAGTGATAGAACTGTACAAAAACTAGTTACTAATAGCGAAAGCTGAGGTAGCTAACAAAAAATATAAGATTGTGTCAAGAAATATTGAAGATGCTCGCATATCTTTATCACAATCTCACCAATTAATTTTTTTCAATAAAAAAGTCACAACCCACCACTTATATTTTCTAACAAACAATAATGTGCTTCTTATTTAAATAATAAAGTGGCAGAAATTAGTTAATTTCTAGAAAAATATTGTACAACTACGGTAGGTAATAGAAATAAATAGTTATTTCCTACTATTCTTGCTTTTAGTCCATTTAGCTTCATTTATAGTTATCAAAACTTTATTTTAATTTTGATTTCTATTTCATAGATTTTATGGATCGTACAATAAAAAAAATACTATCTTTTTAAGAGTCCTTACAAAATTAAGGCATATACAATCATTAATAAAATCATAGGAAAAAAAAAAAAAACTAACTATATACCCCTTCTCTTTTCCATGTCGATATGCCTTTTAACAATACACAGGCTAAATACAAGAAAAAATCCAAATGCATTTTCATTTAAAGTGGATCCCAAAAAGTTGCAATGGCCAAGAAGATTGCAAAATGACATTTTTGAATGAACATGTTTAGAGATTGGTTATGTAACTACTGAACCTGACCCTCGCTGCATTGCCTCTTGAAGTTCAAGGCCTCATCTGCCAGAAACTCACTATAGAAACGATTTGTATTAGCCAATAAATGTGGGAACAGGAAATGAAGTGTTAACCTAATGGAAAAAGTCAAGCAAATGATACAAAGCACTCACCAAATACGCTCAGCCATCTGTAATGGTTCCCATCTCGGACTCCATGGATAATCAGAGATAAGCCGTGACTTCAAAGGTGCCATTTGTGAATTAAAATGCTGCAATAAAGCAAATAAAGAAATCACTTGTATCGTGCATCATGATTACGTCAGAAACATACAAGTTTGTTCTACTATCCTGATTTGAAGACCCTCCTAACAAAATAATTTGGGAGGAGATGAATAAAATACAATTAAATTCAAAGAACTTTTTATGTTAACCATTTAAAGTACAATACTATGCTTCTTTGAAGAAAACGAGCATGTTAGTTTCCAGCACATTATCCATACTTTCGAAACAGATTATAGAACTTGTCCTTTATGTCTCCAACAAAAGATATACAAGAAACTATACCATACATTTAGATCACCGGATTTCTGTACATTAAAATACGTAACTGAAAGAATTCAGTGTTATTTGACATTTTGAAAAAGCACTAGGATTGGTCTCCTGGTGGGGGGTTTGGGTAGGATGCATGAAGACTTAGGTTCAATACTCATTGTCACGAGACCAAAACAAAATTTGACATTTTGCAGCAACTCAAAATGGATGTATAAGTATAAGCAGTTTGATTAGCTGTCATATTCAATCTTAAATTCTCAAGAAAAAACATGTAGGAAAGTGGAAACAGATAAAACCTGTGAACTTTGAAGCATAACAGCCGGCTGTTGCTTTGGAAATTGAGTTGGAATCATGAAGTGTACCTAGGCAAACAAAAGCATCAGAATTTTGGTCAAGTGCAATATCAATTATAAATGTAAAAAAAAAAAAGTTCATACAAGATATAACCATCAGCCTCTGAACAAAAAACAACTGAAGACTTCAAGTATTCAATGTTATAACTATATGGCAGCACACTCCGAAGTAAGTGATACCTGGAAATTGGTTACTCTTCCCCTATGCAAATTCGCTATAAGGTGGTGTTGGCTATAAATGCTTAAAGTTGGCCCTAAAAATGGCATTCATCCTTTCAGGAGTTTGTATGATCTAGACTAAACTGACCAGTTTCTCTCCAGTGGTTTTGGCTTCAGTAAGATTCCTTTTCTCCATGACCCCATTTCACAACTGGTCCCTATTTTAGCTTGATATGAAAAATTATTTCTAGCATTAAGATATTGATGAAGAAGTTTATATGGAGCTACCAGTTGGTTTTATTGCTAAGGGGAAGTCCTTTATTATGGTATGTGATGTGAGCATGAAAAAAAATGACAGAAAAAGAAAGTACAAATAAGACTTTTGAAGGGACTGGAAGGATGACAAGAAGGAAGCAAGAATCATTAACAACGTGTAAATTTTAGAAAGTGTGATGGCAAATATTTTAGTAGTTTCTATAAGGTTCTAGAAGTTTCTAGAAAATTCTTGGAAGGTAGAATGAAGTGGAAAGGTACACGAACCCACATAACACATAACCACCTCAGTAATGAAGAAATTATGCATGTTCCTAAACCTAATCACTTCATTAATGAGGCCAAGCAATTGCATTGGTTTGTTTTTTTTTTTTCTAATACTTCTTTCGATTGTTCTTTAAAGGGATCCCTACTATGTATTCTACACACTTGAATTTGAATGAGAATTAGAAAGTTTTGAGAAGTGTGATTTTTTACTTCTTTCTTAGAGTGTTCTTATCTTGAGCGCCTAATATCTAGAGTGGCGATCCCCCATGGCTTTCTTAGAGTGTTCTTATCTTGGGTGGGTAATATCTCAAGTGATGGTCCTCCTGCCATTGTCTATCCCTTGGTCGAGAGTGGCGCGTAGACTTCTCAAAGAGTTCTTTTCTTGAGTGTGCAATATTTCAAGTATCAATCCTCCTTCCCTTACTTATCTCAAAGATGAATGGCGCAGTGGATTAGATTCATAGTTCAAGATTTTGTAGCTTCCAAGAGAAGCATTCTTGTTTATTAGATAGAATTTTGTAGATTGATATAGTTAGTCCACAATCAAAAGAAAACCCCATCAAGGGCTTCCATCAACATGTTGGCTTTACGGTACCTTCATTGATTTGAACAGACACTACAGCCTTAGTTTAGTCATTTCCAGACTGTTGTGTATCAATTTGGGATGGTTTGCAATAATAACAACCAGTCTGCCTTGTATCACCATTCATCTCAGGGAGGCATTTACCTCATAATTTATGTGGACAATATTGTCATCACAGTAAGCTCCAATGTTTACTTGGTATCGAAGTCCCTCAATCCTTCCTAGGATGGGTAGGAGATTCATGGATCCTAAAGACAAACTACTACACCATCAAGGAGTCATTACTGAATCCTTGGAGATAGAAGGGGTTGGTTTGAAAGCAAAACTACTTAACAGTTACTCATCCAAATATTGCCTTTGCCTTTAGTGTAATGATTTATTTTTTGAACTGTCCATACCAAGGGCCATGGGAAGTTGGGATGAAAAAATTTAGACATTGAAATATAAAAATGTTTTTCCAGCAAAGGTCTAATTTATGAAGATAGAGGACATGCACAGATATACTCAGATGCTAACTAGGCAGGCTTACCTGACGATAGGCCATCCACCTCTGGATATTGTGTTGATTACAGGAAACTTGTTATTTTGGAAAAGTAAGAAATAAAATGCTGTTGCAAGATCTAGTGTTGAGGCAATACTTAACATTTTGGAAATAAGAGAAAATATCATCTTGCTAATTGATGATCATAAATCCACGACTGGCAGGATTTTTTCCAGTTTCCTAGCCAACAGATGGTACCAAGATTGTCATAGCAGTGAAAAAAATAGGGAAATGGGTAATTCTAAAACAGGGGCATCAAAATTCACTTGGTCTAAAACTCAAGGAATGTGTACACATTTTAATCAACTTTCTCTTTTGGCCAGCCATGAGACTTCCATCAAATTAAAATGAAAGACACTGACAATGGATTTCTGCCCTAACCTAGTCACATGTTACAGATGTCTTTAACCGACAGAAGTGTCACATGAGTTATGCAATAAACTTCATGCGGAAAACCTTTTTTTGATTTTTCAAAAGTAAGCTTCTGTCAAATGAATACAACATGTAATGAGTGTCATATATTACCAGGAATGTGAAAACACCAGATGTACAAAGAAAAGTTGCCTTCCTGCAAAAAATCTAGAAACAGAAATCAGAAGTCAGCAATAAATATAAAAAGAAAGCAGCCGTAGCAATTTGAGAGAGAGTGTCAAGGGCAGATACAGGATCAGCTTCAATTGGCCTTCCAAATGGACTGGCTAAGGCTTCAATAAACTGCCTTCTAACTTCAATTAGTGAAACAGCCTCTAAGACCTAAGTTCAAAGCATGTTTAAATATTTATATCAGTTTTAACATAAATGGGGGTGTTCATTAAGCTCTTATAATAAAAAAAGACACAGTAAAGATAATGTCAGCTAACCTGTTTCCCAAGATATTCTTCCAGATTTGGAAGATATTCTGCCAAACACCTTTGCCAAAATAGAACAATTAAAAGCAATAACATAATAAAAAAAAATCTCAATCTTGTATATGCATTGGTACGGGACACATACAATAATAAAAAAAATTGAAATGCTTACATTCCATCCACCCAAGAAGGTAGCTTGACATCATCAATGGAAAAAAGGGCTTTCAGCTCAGGAGAAGATACCAACTTCAGACGAGGAGCTGAAGGTACTGACGTATATTTTCTTCCAACAGGATATACAACCTAAATTTAATATATCATAAGTTGTTTGTTCGAAAGCAAATGAAATTTTGAAAAGAATATTTAAAGAGAGAAACAAAAGCAACCTGTAAGTATATCTTCTGGGAATATCTCCAGGGACAGCAAGACACCATCTTGTTTATGTTCATGTCCAGTAGGGGCACAGCAAATTTAACCTCCTCTAACTATACTAAAATGTAAAGTCACAGAAGTAAAGAATGGCCAAATGCTAAGTTAACTTGGTCCATAGATCATAGAAATATCAGCACAGTTTTTTTCTAAAGGAATACCTTGTCAGCATTAGAGCCCGTATACATTTCTATTCCCTGCACAAAAACAATTGCAATCAAGTAAAAGGTCAACTTTCCCCATAAAAAAAATATATAATCCCTTATTTTTTCATAGATATCCTGTCCAGCTTTTGGGGTAGGGGTGAAGCAACATTTAACCTAAAAACAGGCACTAAACATGAAACAAATGAAATTTCACCAGGGAAACTCAAATTTTTTAACACTGGCAAACGAAGAAATAAAAATAAAATAAAATTACCTCCCTGGACAAGATAGTGCTGATTTCGAATTTCAAGCGTTCATCATCGACCTCTTCAACGCGCTTCCTCTGGTACAGCACATACTGATCCCTGTTAAATCAACAGAACCAATCTTTGTAGTTCTGTTGTAGAAGAACTACGATAAAAAAAAGAAGAAGAAGAAAAAAGACCTCAAGAACTGAATGAGGGTTAAGAGACGCGAGGGGTCTTTGTAGTTCCAATCTGACAAACAGTTGTTATTTGATTCGGGGGAAGGGAGCATGTGAAAGGGGTGAAAATGATCGTCCTCGGGGCCGAAGATAACATCGGGAGCAGCATTGGGAGATTCGGCGTCAAATATAACATCCCCTGAGAGAAAAAAAGAAAGAAAAGAAACCCTAGGCAAAGGTTTGGTTCCATTGCGAATTGAAATGAAATTGAAAAAGATTGAAGGAAGAAATACATCTGATGTAATCCAGGCAGTAAGGGATGAGAAGGGAGAAACGATCGAAGGGGCCGGAGTTGTATTTGTCGGCGGACCACATTTGATCAACCTGAGAAAGAAAAGAAAAGAAAAGAAAAGAAAGGAAAATGTGAGAGAAAATGGAAAGAGAAAGAGAGAGAAGGAGAAAGAGAGTGCCTTGAGAGTAAGACGGAAGTGGGCGAGAAGGTGACTGAGCTGAGCGGCGATGAAGGAAGGAACGTTTTCGGGAGCTGTAGCCATGGCTGTGTTCTGCTTCTGCTTCTGTCACTGATCAAAAATAGTATTCACACAGTGGACATAAGGAAGGGGTTGAAAGAAAATCGCGAATTAGATGGAATCAGATTTTGTATTTCTTTTAATATTAGACTAAATCCAGATTATAAGTTGAATTGAGTTAATTGAACTTTTAATATATTTTTAATCTTTAAATTTTAAATTAAAATTTGTTTTTTATTTAAAAAAATAAAAATCTCTAACTCTAATAATAAATAAGTCATTCTATTCTATCAGGTTAATTATTCATTTTCTTTACACGATAATATTAATATAAAATTAATTCACATATCGTCTGATTTCGCTGAGTTCTATGATCTGGATGACATGCATTATATTTGTACTTTATTTTGTGAAAATTGATATTTTTTATTAAGGATTTTTAATATAGAATGGGATGAAATCGAATATCCTAGGATCTCAAATGTTATTTCATAGGAAGATTTAGTATGATCTAGGATTTTACTTCTCTTAGGGTGAAGTTATGTCCCTCAAAGGTTAAGTTTTCATATTTTTGTTGTTATTTTATTCATATTACGTTTATTTGTTTTCATGAATCTAAATTGTTTTGGTGATGTAAAAACAGACTATCATTTAAGGTTGCCCTGTATCGCCCCGCATAAGTGTGGGCCCACGGGCTAGCCTGTTTTTTTTTTTAAATTCTTATAATAAAACTTTCAATGTTCAAAAAAATTGAGAAACTTTAAGAAGTTCACAAAATTAAGCAAAGACTTTGGGGAGTTGAATAATATATTGGTAATTCAACATTTTCATCATATTCATATTCGTACTTTGCACATACATGATATATTCTTCAAATTTTAGCACATTAAAAAATACATAATATTTGTCTTTTTCAGTCATACAAGAATTTGGAACGTTAATGCAAGAGTCCACAAAGAAAATAACTAATATACAGAAGTGCAAGTTTTTTTACGCGAGTTGCAGGCTTCTGCAGGTCGGGCCACTATGGGCTTACAAGTTCATTATCTTGGCCCGTCCCGCGTTATTTTTGCAAGCATGCGGGTCGGCCTGACGGTCTAGGCCCATATTGTCACCCCTACTATCATTCGACTGGATGCATATTTTTACATGTTCTGGAAGAAGAATGTTGTTTATGGTGAGGAGATGGAATTGATTGATTCTTGTTTAAAAATGTTTAAATTTCAGTTTGATGTAAAATCGAGTGGCAGAATTGATTTAAGTGGTCCAGTGAAAAATATGGTTAAGTACTATAATTTGAAGAATGAAGTGTACTTGCATTTGAATTATGTTTCAAAGAATGTGTTCTTGTATAGGATATTTTCTTTAGAAGGTATATAGTTAGATTATACTACAGGTTTGGTATGTTCTTCTGGTACTACTGCAAATGTTTCTACAAATATTGTTGACTATCAAGATGATCTTTCATTCGTCAAGCATTTAAGTTATTATGATGTTGAAGGATCCTCAATGGTACTTGACTGTGTTTTTTGTATTCCTAAATTGTGATTTTGTCTTTGTGTTAGATTGTGAGTTTTGTAAGTTAACAAAGTTAATTTGAATTTTAGTACCTTAACTCGTCATTTGTTGGTATTGCACTGACCAAGACATAGAAGAATTACATGTTATGTAATGGGGATTCAGCATATTGGTCATGTATCGTCAGATGGTCTCGTAGAACTTGAGCTAAATGTTATCTCAATTGTGGATGGAAAAGATTCGTGAAGGATAATGGCTTAGTTTGTGGTAATTTCATAAAGATGGAGGTTGACAAAGACCATGAAAATATAATTAATGTTATGAAAGTTTAGAATATTTTAATTATTGTGTTCGTGAAAAACATATGTGGTTGTTTTGTAGGGAATATATTATTCTAATGTTTATTTGTATTTTGTTAGACTTATGGCAATTATTGTAGTACTTTTAGTATACCTTAGACAATATAGTATTTATCGATATGGATATTATATATTGCATATCTTGTTTAATTTACTATGAATTTTTCGTTCTAGATTTGTCTTCATTATTTTAAGTTGGTTTCGGTATTGTGTTACTTACATTTGTTTAAGGTGTGACATAATTTGATGGATAATTTAATTGTTCTACTTTCTATTGTAAATGACACATTGATGAATATTAAAAATATAATAATTTTTTCGTAATAATGAAATAAATATCAAATATTTTTTTATAAAAGTAATTTTACTAAAAAATTATGCAAGACTGGTATATTAATTAAATTTGTAGACATTATGATGAATATGTTTGATCTTTATTTTTCTTTTGAACCATTTAAGAGGAATGTGATTTCTTTTTTATAATTACAAAAGTTCAATTAATATATGAAAATCAATATATTAACTGAACTTTTGTAATTATTGAAAAACATAAAACAATGATTTAAAAGATGCATACTGTTATATATATATATATATATATATATATATATATATATATATATATATATATATATATATATATATATATATTTTGATGGATTAGTTTTTGTGTTTATTATATTTAAACATAGTAATTGTTACTTAGATTTAAAAACGTAATTGAAAAATGTTTATTATTAACATATATTAATAGGTACAAATATAAATAGATTATTTTATTGTAAAAAGAATATGTGATGCAGTTGTAAAAATCATTTATACCGATGTCCCTTGTTAAAATGTAGGTTTAATTACTCGGATCATACTCATTTTTGTTCGAAATTTTAAAATGGTATCCACTTTGAACTTTGTCTCAATTTAGTACCCAATTTTGATTATTGCATCAATGTAGTACCTCCGTTAAGTTTTCGCAAACGCCATTAACTACCTTGCCACGTGTCAGCCTCTGTTTTTTTTTAATTAAAAAAAACAAAATTACCACGTGTCAAATCCTTGATGTGACACGTGGTAACGTATCGCCACGTGACAAGGTACTTGCCAAATGTCATTATCTTGATTTCAATTTAGTCATAACATGTGTCTATTTGTTTCAATTTAGTCCTCAGATATGTCTATTTGTTTCAATTTAGTACCCATATATGTTTATTTATTTTAATTTAGTATTTGCTCTATTTGTTTGAATTTTGTTCAAATATTTTTTTTTTTAAATGGAGAAATATTGTATCTCTTTTAAGAAAAAATTTATTATTTATATAAATGTTATACTCATATTTGTTACTAAAAATTAGTTATAAAATTAAGTATTGAAATTTATATTAAAGTTAATGGTAAAAGTTATGAATAACATATTTATGTTTTGTTACAATGATATTTGTTATACTCATGAATAATAAAGTTTTGGTAAATTTGTTATTCATGACTTTTATATAACATTTATATAAATAATAAATTTGGTCTTAAGGAAGACACAATATTTCTCTATTTTGTAAAAAAATATTAGGACAAAATTGAACAAATAGAGTGGGTACTAAATTGAAAGAGCGGGTACTAAATTGAAACAAATAAACATATATGGGTACTAAATTGAAACAAATAGACATATATGAAGACTAAGTTGAAATGAAGACAATGACATTTGGTAGGTACCTTGCCATGTGGCGATACCTTGCCACGTGTCACTTACAATGTCACGTGTCACATCAAGGATTTGACACGTGGCAACTTTTTTTTTAAATAAAAATTAAAAATTAAAATTAAAAAAAAAAAACCAGAGGCTGACACGTGGCAAGGTAGTTAACAGCGTTTGCGAAGACTTAACGGAGAGTACTACATTGATGCACATTATGAATTTGGATACTAAATTGAGACAAAGTTCAAAGTGGGTATCATTTTGAAATTTTCGAATCAAAATGGGTATGATCCGAGTAATTAAACCTAAAATATAAATATAAGTCGGTCATGTTGTACGTGTACAACTTATTGGTGACTGTATTAGTGATAATATTGTCGGTATTAAATTTATGATGGTGTATATAAAAATACATTACATGTCATCATTAAAAATGTAATCTTCATTGCTATTGTTTGTTTTGTGTTAAATAATAAGGATGCTTCATTGAGTTGTGTTGAAATAGTATATAATGTGACGGTGTTTCATTGATTTATTGATTTAGGGTGTTTGCAATTGTTTATATCTTTTAACTAAGTCATTTGTACATTTACTTCTTTTGTTTTCAATTTTCTTCTATTTTAATTGTTTGAACATATATGGTTAAAGAAGATAGTTAATTTTTAGTTTCATTTTATTTGTAACTTGAATTGATTGAATGACTAAAAATATAGAGATTAAGTGTTAGATATTTTATGTTGAACCATATAATAATGTTGTGCTTAATTTTAGAACTCAATTATTAGAAGCTACTTTTTTTGTTTGAAAAAAAAAGGAAATTAAAAAAAAAATCAGGAAGTTAGTAATATTTGTTCTAATCTTAGAGACAATATTGGTTCTAACTTTGTAGTAGTCTTAATCTAAGTTTGAGATAAACTATTGCACGCATGTTTAACACTTTAAAATATCAAAATTAATGTTCATATCTAGACTTTTCACCTGCTATAAAATTTTAAAATACAAAAAATATAAAAATAAAAAATTCAAATTCAAATAAAAAAAAATTTAATTAAATAATTATTTATTGAAATTATTAGTTATTTATATTAAAGTTAATAATTAAAATAAAAAAATTACTTAATAATAAAATTTTAGTTTAGAAAAAAAAGTTAGTAATTCATTTTGAAAAATAAATTACTAAGTAATTTTTTTAAAATTATTAAATTTAATTTAAATAACTAATAACTTCAACAAATAATTATCTAACTTGAATTTAAATTTAAATTTTTGAATTTATAACTTCAGTATTTAAACCTTTTATAAAATTCTATTAAGAATTTGTATATCTTACTATATTTTAAATTTATATTCTTTTTCTAAATAATTTTTTATACCTTTTTAATAATTTTTTAAAACACCTTTTTGATAAATAAACATAAATGTTTTACATTCACATCAGTAACTTTTAACTTTACATTAAATGTATTTTCAAATATTTTCACTTACGATTCATATTATTATTTAATTTTATTTTTCTAACTTATTTAAACAAAACAAAAAATATTACATAAATTATTTTAACCAAATAGATATATATTTATTAAAATTAATTTTATTAAAAACAACAATAATTATTGTATTTTATTATGATAATATTTCTAGTACCATAATTACAATATATTTAAGGCTTAATTATTATGTTTTGCATTCCTGTTAAATTTGGAAATTTTTAGTTGAGTTTTATTAAATTTTTGTAGTCTATTGAGTTCTCAATATTTCAAAACTTTTCAAGAGAGTCCTTATCATTAGATTTTTCTTAGAGTTTTTTTGTTACCTATATGAAATGAAAGCTATCTTGGACTGTCACTCTGTTTAAATATTGCCATATAATACATCAATCATTATAAACTATACAAAGATCTCTCAAGGACTTGCGGTTGTATTTTTCTAAAATTATTCTTAAAGCTAATGAAATTATAAATTTATAAAATTAAAAAGTATAAATTATAAATTTATAAATTTATGAAATATAAAATCAAAATATATAATTTTATAAGGGTTAAATATGTTTTTGTCTCTTAACTCTCAGTGAAAATTGGAATTAGTCCTTCTCCGAAAGTTTGGCCTAATTTAGTCCTCCAACCTTACAAATGTTTGGATTTAGTAATTTTAATAAAATTTTATTAAGTTTATTTGACGTTTTAAACGTGTTTCAATACAGTTTC
>Ga0214542_1002420_pt1:0-12500 | contig 38609 bp, 18 predicted proteins | sample CNSS1metaG_FD_160096 | JGI IMG/M metagenome (GOLD analysis project Ga0214542, IMG submission 160096) | Root nodule microbial communities from cowpea collected in UCLA plant growth center, Los Angeles, California, USA - CNSS1 | ecosystem: Host-associated > Plants > Roots > Nodule | place...
CTTGCTTTCTATTTTCTTCCACTACTTTTTTCCTTCCTTTAGGTATACAAGTGCGTCTCTTTTGCTTCTATCTAACAAGGCCCAAGTTACAGCGGGCTCTTTCTATTATGAAATGGTTCATCTTTTTCTGTTTATTGGTTAGTTTAGTATATAGGATTTCTACCTTCTTTGATTTGATCTTTCTGTGTGCCCCGTACTTCCCCTTTCGTCCGGTGGATCCCACTCGGAAGCTTCTAACCTAACATAGGCCAAGTTCCCTACAGTAATGAGGCAGGCCCCTCCTCGGTAAGGCAAGGGGTAGATTCGCTGAGCACTCCCGGCGGTTAGGGGATATGTGGCCCATCACAACCTCAAAAGTTTTATCACAGGCGGATGAAGAAAAGCTATGGTAAAAGTCTGATGAGTGGCTGCTACGAAACCTATCCTATTTTGAAAATCAAATCCAAGACCAGATATCCCTTTTTTTGAAGAGCAACAGAAAACATGCGGGCCCTTGCGCCTGAGCGTACGGCCCATATTCTTGAGGATTTCGGGGAAAAATATGGACTGGACAAACTGCCCGAAATCCTCAATGATATGAAGACCCAGAGATTAGAAAGTCAGTATTACATGGAATCAACCTGATACGGGATCTTGGATGGAATGCTAAAATGATCAAGAAGGAGTGGTATGGTACAAATAAATAAAAATCGAAAGATTTATCGCAAGCCAATTTTGACGAATATTGAAATGAGGAGGAAGAGGTTGCCCACCCCCTTCCTAATCCGCTCGCTTACCCGGGGGAGGCTCAAGAACCTCAGGCGGCAGCACCGGAAAATCAAGATCCTCTGATTCCCGCCCTTCACCCTCCTTTACTGGATGACACCACCCGTATAGTCGACCTCTCTTCGCGCTTAAGGACTAATTGGTTGGGTTATGTGTATGACGAAACACATATGGACTCCTTTGTTCAGACTCAACTTCAAATTGAAAAACATATCGAAGCAGCACTTGTTGAGGACGGGTATGCTCGTCAAAGTGTGTTTCAAAAAAGAGATCAGATACGGGGCTTTCTTTTTTATCCGGAGGGTCAGGCACTTTCTTTGAAAGCTTACTCTAATCATCTAACTCACTCAAATTGGAACTGTAGGTACCCGAAACAGTATTCCATATCGACAGGTCAGAAGAGCCCTTAACTACTATCATCTCTTTTTAGAAAGAAGATGATAGTAGAGTAGGGTTTTTTTCTTTTTTTTCGGTATGCCGCTCCGCCAGCAAGGAGTGCCACGCACGAGCGGAGCGAAAACTAAGCAGGGGTAATTATTCGTTGGGAGAAATCCTTTGATTGCGTATTGAATATAGATCCATGTCTTTCTTGTTCCACTAGCTAGGACAAAATTCTCATATGTCCCTTTCGTTATTACAACCTTCTTTTTTGATGTCAAAGACCAGAAGCTATGCGCTAATTCTCATTGGATCTCGGTTGTTCTTAACAGCGATGGCTATTCATTTCAGTCTTCGGGTAGCACCATTAGATCTTCAACAAGGTGGAAATTCTCGTATTCTGTATGTACATGTTCCTGCGGCTCGGATGAGTATTCTTGTTTATATCGCTACGGCTATAAACACTTTCTTATTCCTATTAACAAAACATCCCCTTTCTCTTCGCTCTTCCGGAACCGGTACAGAAATGGGTGCTTTTTTTACGTTGTTTACCTTAGTTACTGGGGGGTTTCGGGGAAGACCTATGTGGGGCACCTTTTGGGTGTGGGATGCTCGTTTAACCTCTGTATTCATCTCGTTTCTGATTTACCTGGGTGCACTGCGTTTTCAAAAGCTTCCTGTCGAACCGGCTCCTATTTCAATCCGTGCTGGACCGATCGATATACCAATAATCAAGTCTTCAGTCAACTGGTGGAATACATTACATCAACCTGGGAGCATTAGCCGATCTGGTACATCAATACATGTTCCTATGCCCATTCCAATCTTGTCTAACTTTGCTAACTTCCCCCTCTCAACCCGTATCTTGTTTGTTCTGGAAACACGTCTTCCTATTCTATCTTTTCCCGAATCTCCTTTAAGGGATGAAATAGAAGCTCGAGAAGGAATAGCAAAACCTAGTTTACTTCCCAGCTCAAACTGAACGCAAACTTATGGTTGACGCCGTAGAGAATATAAAGCCCATATGCGAAGTGGAAAAAGTACCTCTATATTTTGTGTAGACTGCTTTTTGAAAGTGAAATAGAGACTTTCACTAAAGAGTGAGATTGAGGAGGTATTCACATAAGAAAGTGGCAGTAGTGCTTTCCTATATAAGAGAAAGGCTGCTCTTACCTGGGTCTGCCTAAGCACCGGCTTTGGAGAGGTCTTTCTTTGTCTCTTTTCTGGACGGCTTACCTAAGCTTGGCACAGATGTTCGTACAATCCAATCTGTCTTTCTCTTCAAAGACAAAAGATGAATAGCTTTCCTTTCTTACTGTATTGCCTTATCCTTGATTCGGCATTACCAGCCTTAGGAATCGATCTAGATGCACCATTTCCGGTATTATCAAATAAGAAGTAATTCCTCTTTGCGTAGATGAAAAAAGGTTGGGCTACTTCCTCAATCAATGCCCGAGAGCTGCTCGAAGCAAAAACCTTATCCTAAAGTAAAGTGGCAGTAGTCTAGGCGGACACCTTTTCTTTTGCCTTACCCGCTACGCCCCCTTTCTAAGTAGCAGCTTAGGGTTTGACAAACCTTAATTCAAAAGCTGGAAACTCATATGCTAGTACACTTGCCCCATCTCCATGAAAGTCTTAGCCAGTGCTTCTTTCCGCCTTCCAACTGAATAGATTCTCTCTATCTCTATTTCACTTTCAGGGGTGAGTATTAAAACGCCATAGGAAAAGAAAGGGGTTAGCTCTTAGCTCGCTGGTAGTACTGATACAATCAATATGTACACACATATTAGGAAACTAAAAAGCAGAAAGATCCTTTCAAATCAAAAGGGGGTTGGATACTCACACTCGGGAACTTTTCCCAATCTCTCTTCAAACTTACCTTTTAATTAAGGTTAGAACCTTCCTAAAATTCAGGAGTTTCCAGCTATGCCGCACTCTCAAATCCACTCAAAAAAGCATAGCGAGAGATAGCAGCTTCTGATTCCGGAGATTCTATCTAGGTTCTAGTTAAACTCCCTGGTTATAGGGGCTTCTAATAGTACTGGAAAAGAAAAGGAGTCTTGTATATCGTATCCTAGTACAGGAAAGAAAGATGTTATAAAACAGTCAAGATTATATGTTAGTACTCCAGGTACTCTCTTATTCGAGACGAGAATAGGCCCAACTCGCCTGCATCGACAGCAAAGGAAACTGGCAGGGAAATAGATGCCCCATTTTTTCTCCAAGAAGATCAATGGCAACTGGCACTTAAACTAGATATCCCTAAGCCAGATACTCAGGGATGAAATGACTCTTATGATAGTTAGATGGCGAAGAGTTAGAACGTGGCTAATCCGCTTTCTCCCATTTCTCTCTACTCTATCTATGAGGGCTATGAAGGAATTCGTTCATAGAATGCGATTGCACTACTTTTTGAAAACAACCGTACGGGATATACTCGGCCGAGGAGATTGTACCAAAGGAGACCCGTTTTACCGATCGTTTGATTGGGTGTGTCCTTAGTCGCTCCAGAGAAGCCATACCCTTAGGAAGCTTACCCAACTCATTTTTTAACTCCCAAGAAAGGAAGACAACCCCATTAAATCGTGCATAATTGAAGAGGAAAGATTCTCTAAAAGCCGGCGGTTTTTTTTTCTCCTTATACAGATGACTCCCCCATTTATCGAATAGGCAGCTAGACTTTGCCCGCTAGTCTACCCTACTCATACTGTCACACCGGCTTGGTGAATCTCCTCGCTTGCTTGCTGTCTAAGCCAGCCCACCGCTTTTTTACTTTACTTGACGCCTTCCCATCCGAGTGACATAAGCCTAACCCTGTCAACAGTCCTTCAACTTCAAGTGGGATAAGAACTCAACAGATTCAATATCATATGAGAAAATAGGCTGTACTACAATAAGCGCTTCGTTACGCTACGTTTTTCCCTAGGGCTTGAACTGCTGTAGACAAGACCGAGAGTAAGACTAGTCAAGCATCTATTCTTATTCAAAGTGATTTCACTATCACTAATAGGCTAACAGTCTCGAACTTAACTTATAGAAGGAGCTACTTCCAAGCAGCTACGCGTCTTGGATGTCTTACCATCCCTACTCAAACGCTCTAACCCTATCGTTTTGTAAACTCCGCTCCCTATCTAACTAAGAGTCTATTCGAACCCTAGGACTGATCTTCCCGTTGGTTTTGCTACATCAGTACTTACAGCCGGGTGGCATAGCGAAATTCCTCACCGAGCAGCTCACTCTGAGATCTTTTGTCGAGTCTTGTGTGTGTGGATTCTTTTTTTTGGTATATAAGAGTTAGTCAATACTTTTCTCTTTATATTAATATAACAGACTTTTGAGATCCGATTTGAGACTGGGACCTTAAAGAGCAGAAGGTCGTCTGTAAAGTCTCATCCCGTGCTGCCTGGGTACGAAAGAACTAGGTGTTGATTCCCCTGACCTGGCTATCTTTCCAGAAATGGTTGAATATGACTAAAAGGCTAGGGCTTAAAAGCGCCTAAGACTACGACTCTTTCCTTCTAGCAGAAGGTTGGCACAACACAAAAGAAGATGATTCTAAGCCCTCGCTTATCGACAAGCTTAACCACGGAAAGCATTTGAACCAGACTGAAGCAGGGGCAAGCCGTATGCGGATGAAATCGCTGCAGAGTCGTTCGCAGCAAAAACTAAGACTACCCCAGAGGTAAGGGGGGTCGAGCACGTAGTACCTTGGTCGCCTGGGTTGATGCAAAAAATCCCAGGAAAAAGAACAGTGGCAAGATTTGAATTGACTTATCCGAGGGGATTTCGGGTTGAATCCAATTTTACGGGGAAAATGCAAGATTAAAATCCTAGGATTCCCAGTAAAGTAAGCACCAGATTCACTATAAAGACAGTACAGGGGCGCGGCGCTAAGGTAGAGACACATAGAGAGAAAAAGAAAAGACCACCGGAATAGTAAAATCAAAGCCCTTCATCATTAGATCTAGGATACTTATCCTTCGAAAACTTCACACCAACCGAATCCCGACTACTCATCGGATCGGATTCTGAACCGTGTTTCCCGCAAACAAACCTCCTAGCTGCTTAGCCCGGCTCCATAGCCTTCAAAATCTTTCATATTGATTGCTTCCATCCAATCCAGCTTATCCTCGGCTCACTTACCTTAGAATAGGTCATCCAGTGCTGCCATTTACGTTTAGCCTTCAACGCCATCTCCAAAGTGATTGACGAAAGCCCCGGCCGGAAAAGGTTAATAAAGCTGGGAATTTCCGCTTAAACCCCGAGAGTTGAACCAATAGCCTTGCTTCTAAGACCTGCGACCCTTTATTTTCTTTTTCTTCGCGGCTGGTTCGTTTTAGGAATGCTCTTGAAAGTCACGCTTCGGTTAGCTTTGAATTAGAGACTCACAGGATACTGTGAAAGGAGCATCCATCTCATGGGCGAGTAGACTGATCGACCCACCATTTAAGAACCAAACAAAGCAAGGGCCCCTTCCGCCCGCCTTTAGGGCTTTACCAAACCAAGGGCGTTGACTAGTGCCCATGTGTGTGCTTGCATAGCTGCTCTGACTCTTTACCTAACATCCTCCCCAACCAGGATAAAGGGAATTTATAATGGGGGGAGTTCCACGATCCGACCAACAACTCGCGCTGAAGAGATGGATATCGGCTCTTTTTCGCTAGCAGGGATATTCGCTCTTGTCTTTAGCTAGCTCTGCTTTCTGCTTTCTCCTTAGCCTCAGCTCTATTAGTAGTAGAGCTAATCCTTCAGGTCGAAATACAGATTAAGTTTTCCCGGTTAGTCTCTGCTCGTCAGATATTAGGGGTTGCTCTAAGGCGTCCCAAATGGTCTCCTCAAAATTCTTTTTGGAGCTGGACGCTCCGGACGTACCAGCCGGGACCATTCCCCCGTAATGGAATGCGTTTCCCAACCCGTCCTGGGTACCGGATGGGCTATTGTTGGGCGGCATAGGGTGCTTGGGATGACAGGGATTAGTGGATCCCTTTTTTTGTATGCTTTACGATTTCTCTTCGTTTGCTATGTAAGACAAATGGAGACTGGGGCTCTATTCGATCGAGCTTGCCTCCGGTACCTTCCTAGTGGCTTGGACAGGATCAAGTCATTCGTAGTTCGAAAAGGATTCAATCCAGCCGCAGGGGTCGGGCCCCAAGCCTCTGAACTAGCACTACAAAAAAAGCTCCGTAGATGGCGAGCCTTGTGTCCAAAGGTATAATGAGAAGTGGCCCTAAGGTAAGGGTTTTCTAGCCATATCGAGTTGAGCCTACCCATCCCTCCTTGGTTGAGGGAAGATTCCAATTACCATGTCAAAAGGCAATCGCTGAATTCACTCTTCTGGCTTCTGCCATTGAAGCAATCCCGAGATCTTTAAAATTCCCTTTTGGCGGTGTGACCATTTAGCTCATCTTGATAGCCGGGGCTAACCCTCTCGGAGCATGTATCAGAAAGAATTCTAGAAAGTGATAGTGGGGAAAGGTGCATTTTTGGCTATTCCAATCAGTATGGAAGTGGGCTCAAATCAGATGATTTTACTGCAATATCTATTGATGTGCTAAAGGCTTAAAGCTCTGTTCAAAAAGAGAGATTTGACTGCCATGACATAGGCTTTATACCTAAAATCAAACGAAATGAAAGATTGAATCGAGAAGGAAATGAACCTAATATAGCTACTTGGTATGACTAGAGAGACCACTCCGACCCCCATAGCTCCCCGGGCTTACCTATACTCTAACAACTTTCATTCTATCTGATGAGAGCACATTTAAGGGGCACCGCTTTTGCGGAGCATAGCCTTTGGGGCAGGTTTTTTCCTCCCGATCAATATGAGCACGATCAGGCCATGGAAGACTCGGATCAAAGCAAACCTCCAGATTCGGCGCAGTTAAGTCGACAGCCTCAGATAGGGTCAGCTCATCAGAGATTGTTCGGAGACACTTCTTTCTACAGGGGAAAGATTTTTTGCCACGGCTTCGGAATCAGCATCGCCGGTTAACATCATTGGTTTCAGCTTCAACTTCGGCAGTCGGCATTCCCCTAGAAGACTTAGACTACGTCAGAACGATTAGACCTTGGCAGAACAAAAAGTCGAAGCGTCCCAATAGGATGCATAGCGGCAGGAGGAGTTGGATTGGTTGACATGGGGCTAGATGATATAGCCAGTGTTCCGTGAGGGACCAAAGGGTATCAGATATGTAACGTAACATCCAAAGGGTATGATTTTGTAACTGTTCTGTGCGTTCTCAAGGGGAGATCTTGAATTTCATAAGAGAAGAAAAGAAAGTTGCCTAGTTCTGATGAAAGCTATGCTAAAAGGCTACCCGAGTTCAAAGGTTTAGTTGCGTTCCCTGTCTTCATTGAGATTGGGTTGGTGTTCAGTGTACCTGAGTACAAGATCGAAAGGAATGAATGCATTTCAAGTGAGATGTCCAAGAGAAAAGGAACGAGGGGAAGAAGCGACGAGAACATAAAATCGTGAATGAAAGAGCGTGACGAGACTTTCTCAATTCGAGATGTTAGAAGGTGCAAAATCAGAGATCATCGTCCTTGACTTTTTGCGCGTGCTCAGCAAATATCTATTTGTGCTCCTTATGCTCTATACTACCTATCACACGTTCCTTATGTGCTTAGTCATCTGGAACAATTGGGGCGTCCCATTGGATTTTTAGCTAGGTTGGAACGGGGTCAAAATCACACCCATATTGAAGTGAAGGACCCCCCCGGATGTAGGTCGCGCAACGAACCGGGTCAAGCCACGAGTCGAAGAAAGGTAGTTCATCTGGTCTGTCTTTTGCGCAGAGGTGCTGGTTCGAGTCCAACAAGTTTCGGGGGGAAGGTTCCGCTCCCAGCTATTGGAGATTACCCATGCTCGGCTATAACACGTTATGTTAGATGAAAGTCCACGCAACTAGCCATTCTCGACCAAGAGGATACCGGTGGAATACTTGGACGAAGGGTGTTTAGCTAGGTAGTCGACTGAGCTCTTACAGTTACAGCAGGGAATGAACGGAACTAGTAAGCTCGGTAGACAGGTAGAGGGAACGGCTAGTAAAGAAAAGTCTTTCTCAACCAGGGCTTTCAACCAAGGGTAGCTCGCCCGCAAGTCCTAGTTGGGGAATAACTCTGCTTACAAGTTCCGGTTTTCCGAGGGATATAGTATCAACAGACCAAAGGAAGACAACTGAGCAAGATAGATGCCACTGAACTAGTGTCATAAAGAGTGAAAAGAATTCGGAGTAGTTCAAATATAAGTAAACAGTTCCACTTATCCCAGGAAAGAAAGACTTTAAGCTTAAGAGAATGTCCCAGCTTGGGCTTAAGGTAGTGAAGTGAGCCATTAGCTCTGCTCTGGTTCCGCATCTCAAATCAGTAGCTCTGCTAAGGAATCAAGCATCCAATACGAATCACGTCCGAGACGGGAGAAAGAGCGTATAAAGAAAGCGAACTCATTTCTTCGCAAATGGCACCATAGCCAACGCTACGCTCTATACTATCTCAAACAATTCTTTCTGGCCGGTAGGGGGCCTTCCGCATGAAAGCGAAAGGAAGCGACCGACCAAGAAATCATACATGCAAAAAGAGAAAGGGAATGGTTAGTGAATCCGAACATGAGTGGGATCGAGGAAGATAGGGCGTCTGGCTTCGAGGTTATGCAGCTAGAATTGGAGTTGCTACAAACTTGACTGCTGAACTCTGGGCTTGGGCTGTCCGTACTGGTCTCCGGATTGCCTTGGCTCGAAGCTTCAGGGATATTCGAAAAAAAAAAGATAGGGCAGACTAAGACTAAGGTTGCTTTGCTTCCTTCACGTGAAAATGAAAAAATGGACAAGCAAATCGAAAACGAAGAACGAGGAGGCATTGCCTTCTCTTCTGCCATCTAGCCTCTCCCTCCTTCAAGCTAGGGAGAAAAAAGAAAGTCAGGGAGAGCGGGCTAGACAGCGAGTAAGACAGCTAGGTCAATAGGAGCAATCCATCGAGTGGGAGAAAGACAGTTACACCAATCCCGTGAGAAATCCTCTTTGAAGTTGAAGCGGGTAAGCAGGCCTTTCTTTTATTCAAGCTCTTGAAAATGTCAGGAAGTCAAATGGGAAATTGGATTGAGGAACTGAGCAAGCAATCCAGTGATAGTCTCTATCTTTGAAAGCCAACCCAGTTTAAAGTCGGGATTTTAGGCACAAAAGCTGCGAATTCTCTTGCTGCGCTTACGCTTATTCCGACAACAGATTCATCGGTCACTGGATGCGTGCTAACAGAAAAGAATCAAGTCCGAAAGTCATAAGGTAGGTAAGCAAGCCGCCCTGGTGCCAAGCTAAAGACAAGGATCACATCGATAAGAGCAAAAGCAAAGACGGCTTATGCCGAATATCTTGAACTCAAAGAAAACCAAGCCTAACTACTTTCCAGGAAATCGAAGATGTGCCAAATCGTTCTCTATCGAATCGTAGTCTAGAGCCAAATGAAACTGATTCCACTTGACTTGAGCAAGAAGAAGTCAATTTCCCACGGTCAAGCCTAGTAGAGCTCCTAGTCCGACAAGACTAGCAAACATGCTACCACAGAAAGGAAGGGAAAGAGATCGGAAAGCACGCAACCAAACTGAACGCCAGCGCTTTCACTGGGAAAGTCTCCGTCTCTAGCCAAAGACCCGCATTCAAGCCATAGGATGGAAAGCCCAGGGAATGAAATAAGTGACTCTACCCTACGTCGAACAAGAGTTGGCTTCCTTTCTAATTCTAAAAGGCCTACTATGCTGCCTTTCTTGGCTTGCTGCCTTAGCTAGCTCCCTTTCGTACCGGTTCCCCAAGGTCTGATTCTGCCCTTAACCCAGCGCCCGTGGAGATAACGAGATTAACAAAAGATTTTCTCGGTGCGAAGAATAGCCCTACTCCTATATCCTCCAATATTCTATTTTAGTTAGCTACTCACTCAGTCCACAGATTCGGATTAGTCAAAATAGAACTAGACAGATCAAGGAGAGAGAAGGCTCATCGATCAGTCTTAGCTATGGTTCCATTTCTTTCTTCAGTCAGCCAGGCAGAAGTGGAAAATCAAATAGATAGAGTAGATCCTATTCTAGATGGATTAGATAGAAACCTTACCTTAGCGTGATTCCATGCCTGACTTTCCCGATAGCGGAATAGATGTTCCCATGGAGCGGTAACTAGGTCCAGTGCCAAAAAAGGGAAGCTTATCGAAGGGAGGAGTGGAAGCTGCTCTGCTAATGCCCTGGCCAAGAGACGACTTATATCTACATCCATCCTCATAGTAAGAAAAAGCCAGTGAAAGCTCTCTTCTAGGCGCTTATTCCCACAGCAGACTCAATAGCTGCAGTTACGGATTCAATTGCGACAAGATCGTATTCTTCCTTTTCTGATTCACGTGCAAAACCTTTTTGTCCCATTCTAGGAACTGTCAGGTAAGAACCGATTAACTTCCTCACAACCTAGCATTTTATGTCCCTGGGTACCTTTACTCTAGTTTCAAAGGTTTGTAGCACTTGCTTACTGAGCTAGGGGGAGCTCCTGTCCCTTGCTATTGCGGTCACATAAAGGTTAAGAGCGAGGGGATCATTCACTTTGAAAAGCGAAAGGATGAAGACTGATCCTCGTTTCTTTTTTTCTATATATATCTATAGGATAAAGCCATAAGCTACATGCTTATCTAACTCCTGTCTGTATAAAGAAGGCTTCTATGGTGTGAGACAAGAAAGACGACCTCGAGCTCGAGACTGACAGGGCAGGGCAACCTGTCTTCTTTTTTATTGTTTTTTTTATAATAAGAGCGAGATGCAGTAGTCTCCTTAGTTAGCGTCCGAGACTCAACTGTCAAAAGCTCAGAAAAAAGGTTCCAAGACGGTGCGAAGACCTAGACCTAAGCCTAAGCCTTCAACTCCGCAAATATCGATAGCCGAATGGAGGGGAATGAGGGAGCAAGATTCGGAGAGAGAGAAGGGAATGAATGGCCTATCAATCTTTTTGTATTCTTTTCCCCGGTGGACATAAGAAGAAAGTTTGTCTACTAGAATATGACTCGAGCATTGATGAATAGCTTATTCAACAATCTCAAGAGGCATTGTGCCCTTTTCTGATCTTATCCTCTTCTGGGCATGTCTGACTAGTGTAATCAGTCCCTTGCTTTCCTTCCCCGCCCGCTGTAACTTCGCCGGAAAGAAGTTCCTTCTAATTAGATAAGGGATATGCTTTTGTAATAGCAATTGGATGCTTTCTCAACACGGATTCCAAGGCTTATTCACCATCAAGCGCGGTAAGAGCTGCTATTTACTCAAGAGCGGCTAGTCTTGCAGCGGCAACTGCTTGAGCTCCTACTCTCACTGCGGTTACGAAGACAGGGGATATTGAAAAGAGGGAGCACAAGAGCTCTGAGTCATCCAACAAGGCTTACTGGAAAAGACTAGAAGAGTAAGGTCATCAGTCCCAGAGCCTATGAGTGCCATGCAAACAGCACTGATTCACCAGAAAGACCGTGACGGTTCATGTCCAGCTCCTTCTATTCTATAGTTCCTTCCCCCTTTCCTTCACCACCAGCTGGAGCGCAGTCTTCGCCGGTCTCCAGGTTATCAACAAGACAAGACCTATCACGTGGCTACGAGCTCTTTCCTTACTCAGACAGACCCCAAGCGGGCACGGTGACAAGACTTTGATGCGGGGTTCGGAAGATAGGCTTGCAACGGATTCAACCGATCGATTCCCCGTGGCATATAAAGATTGGCGAAGCATAAGGTTAGTAACATCGGTGCTGATAACTTCCTTTTCTCCTTCGGGGGTGGGCTTTGTAGGAGTTGGGCGAGATGCAAGACTTTTTCCTCAAGGAGTTAGAGCAGAAGTTGTTTACTCGTATAAAAGAAGAAGACCGGCTTACCATTCTATTAAATAAAAAGGGTTGAGAGTGGATTCCTTTCTTCAATGCATTCCACCGAGGCGACTAGGGCACCTTTTTTGTAAGAGACGCTCAGCTCAAGCCAACTTCTATCAGTTCAGGCGGAAGGTCAGGGGGAGTGGTACAATTAGGCCTTCCCCTCGGTATGCGATATCAGTATGTCAAGTTCATTTCTCTCGTAGGCCCGCTTTTGAAACTTCTGGTTTGAGGGACTTCACCGCTAACGAGCATCGATAAGCTGTCGCAAGCAATCAAAGCGATTCCCTTCCTTATTCTAATAGAAAAGGTAATCCGGGCCCTCCCCCTGTCTACAGCTATGCTATCTCTATCACTGCTAAGGTCAGGTTTTTTTTTGCTGGATCAGATATGGAGATTTCAGCCCTTTCCTTGTTTGCATTCCAGGTTGGTTCTAAAGAAAGGGTTGGAAAATGGAATCAAACAAAAGGTCAGATAGGCCTCCCGTC
>Ga0214542_1002420_pt1:20000-38609 | contig 38609 bp, 18 predicted proteins | sample CNSS1metaG_FD_160096 | JGI IMG/M metagenome (GOLD analysis project Ga0214542, IMG submission 160096) | Root nodule microbial communities from cowpea collected in UCLA plant growth center, Los Angeles, California, USA - CNSS1 | ecosystem: Host-associated > Plants > Roots > Nodule...
TAGATGTGGATTTAGGTGGTTTTTTTTTATGCAAGACGAGTTAAATGGGAAAAGAAAGGTGGAGGTTGACCTGCTTTGTGACAGATGTGGAATGGAGCCTGAATCTACCATTCATGTTTTAAAGGGCTGCCCCTGGGCATCTGGCATTTGGCTACTCTGCCCATTAGCCCTTCATACTCAACAGATGCAGGCTCTCAACTTCTCAGATTGGGTGAAGGAGATGGGGAAGTGTCTTGATGAAGAGCAGCTGGAACTTATGCTAGTAGTTGCATGGGCTTTATGGAGTGATATAAATTTGCTGCTGTTCCAGGACATACAGAACTATCCTGTGGATGTGGTGAACAAAGCAATCAGCTTCTTCGAAGAGTATAAGAAGGAGAAGCTAAAAATAGTGCAAACACCTATAGGTTGGCAGGCCCCACCCCATGGTGTTTATAAGATGAATACTGATGCTGCAATTTTTAACCAGCCCAGCAAGGGATTGGCTGCTTGCTTCATCCCGCCCTTCCCTCACCTGTCCCACGTGCCATTGATTTAGATGAATTAGCTGTTGCCGTTGGCGCTCTTCTCTTTTCTAAAGCAAGGAATTTCCTTTCATTCATAAGTAACACAAGAATTTATCAAGGTTGCAGGCAAGGCTACTAGAGAAGGGGTGAAACCAGCCAAGGGCGGGCTCCAAGGCGACAATAGCAATCGAGTGGCCAAGCGTTGAAAGAGAGGGAGGGCTAGCGGCAAAAAAGAAGAAGAATAACATAAGTTATTGAGGGGAGATCTTTTCACTCTTTCTCGATGCAATAATAGTCAGTCTAGTGACTTCTTGATAGCATTGGTCTCGGAAAGCCCTCCCTCGGTACCGGGCTAAGGATAGAAGCGATTCCACCGGAGTGAAATTCCGTACTTATCCCAGCTCTCAAGGAAGATTGGAAGTAGGTACCTATGTCATGCTGAATTTCAAAGTAGTTTTGAGGTAATCGATGGCATATTGCCTAGAAGCGTCAAAGACAGTGATCTATTTCGGTGTCGATATCGGCTCTGTTCATCGACCTGACTCTGTTTATCTCCGACTCTTTGTCCCGATCCGGTAACTACACGGCTTATTGTGGTAAAAGAGAAAGTCAAACTCACAACTCTTTTTCCTTTTCTCGTGCACTTTCCTAAGGGCTACGTACTTCACTCCATTACCTTCTCGAACTCTGACACTTCTCTCATTGTTAAATTGATATCTAAGCCCCTAACTTTGGCAAAGACTACTCGCTCGCTTTAAAAGCAACTCCATTGAGTCCTGTCAGATCGTTTATATAGAACCTTTATTCATATATGACCTTAGAAAGGTTCTGAAAGAAGAGTTCCATTCGATTATCCGGGCTCATTGCCTAGTCCCTCTAAACTATCTAAAGCCTGGGGATTCTCCTTACCAGATGATCTCCAGCCTGCATTGTGCCCCTCTCGGATACCCGGTCGACGTCACTCTTACCTAGGTAGACTGGCTATCCAACTGAATCGAGAGCCCAGCTCCCACTACTTCTTCGTAAGTGAGGTGAGGTACTTCTTTTGAATAGGCAGGGTTGTTCTAGGACAAGTGACGATGCTGACACCAAGGTTGCTTGCAAAGCATCGGATATGCGAAAGAGGGAGAATGTGCTACATCGGATATTGCTGTAGTTTATGAAAGAGCTGTAGTTGATGCTAAAGCATCGGTTACGAATGACCCAATCTATCTATGGTAACCACCCTTACTTTTAGTAGATGGAGATGCGCACCTAGGAAAGACGGATGAAAGAGAACCTGCCCTAAGAGATTGGCATAGGCCTGTGGGCCCGCTGCGGTAGAAGGCCTTTGCTGGCCTGTCGATCTATCCTGATTCACTTACTTACGCTATTTCTGACTAGAGAGAGGGCTTAGATCGGAGAGGAGCAGCTCTTTTCTTTTTCACATAAAGCAGTGATGAATGGGACGGAGCTGCTACAATCAATAGCTTCAGCTGCTTTATGTATTGGAGCAGAGGTGGCAGTTAGCAGCAGGAACAGGACCAGCAACTAGGGTTGTTCACAGAGCAGCCGTCTTTCCCTCTCAAGCGGAGAAGACATCAAAAGAATCTTTATCTATGGCTCTACCAGGGAATCCTAGTTAGTTATAGGGTTCTGAACCAGAGCAGAGATAGGAAAAAGCATATCCTATGTATACTGAACCTGAGCTTGCTTACCATAGGACTGCTATTGGATAGGTTTACCTTTTTTCTCCAACTCGCTTATTATAGTGGGAAGCTCGGCTGGTAAGGGATTCTATTAGGATAGGACTCCAACTGTAAGAACTGGCCTTAGTACTGCAGCAATTGGAAGGAGAACTGAAAAGACCTTCGACCATTTCATTTGGTAGCACGTTTAGCTCGTTATGGAACGTATTGTTAGAACTAGAAGTGTTCTTAGTCCAGGTAAGAGTCCAATGCTAGATTAATAATGTAAAATATGATATATCCTCAGGTATTTAATTGCTTGTTTGATAGAATAAGAAAGAAGTCTGTTTCCTATTGATAGTGGCACTCCCACAGGCTGGCGGGGAACTCCCATATGGATGGAGAAGAATTCATATATAGGCTATAGGCTTGAAAAGAGTGCTAGCTTTCGTTAGGCCTTTCTTTTCCTAAAGATAGGATCCCACCTTCCCTCATTCTGAGCAAGAACATCTTATTCAATTCAACAAGTGCTACCCACTAATCTAATCTCAGTCGAATGCTCCTTAAGTTTAAGGTTCTAGGGACTCCACCAGGGCACGGGAACAAAGGCAAGAGGAGCCGAGAGTCGGGAAAACTCCTTAATTAATAAGTTAATGCGGATCCGGAAGTCACTTCGTTCCCCAGCCCAGACTTCTTTTCCTTCTAGGCTTCCAGTAGCCCTTCCTTCACCAAGAGAAACCCTAGGAGAAGACCATGCTACCATAGAGAAGGGAAAGCCCACCTCGGAATTTGACCATGAGTTCACAGCTTAGGATCAGAAGGAACCCATCCCGTCTTTCATTAAAGCAATGGTCTACGACTCCGCTGCTTGCTTAGGATAGGAGAGCTCCTTTGTTATTTTTGTTCTACCGTTAAGAGAAGGATCACAAGCCCTAGTCCCAAGCTAAACAGCATATTTCTTCATCTGCACCGGAAAGGGATTCATGAGCAAGAGCTTCTTTTTAAGCTTCTTCAACAAAAGCAATTCTCTCTCCTTCCGTACCTGTTCAGCCGTGAACCACTTGGCTTCTGTGGCGAGAACATTTCCCACCCTACTCTGTAGAGAGAGCTTTTTCCCTCTTCTTCGGGCTCTCTTTTGGCCGGTCTTCGGTTAACACCGGCTGTCGATCAGGAATGAGGTCGTCGATCTCCAACTCAACCTCAGGTTCAGCCGCCTCATCCAAGATGGAGGGCTCTTTCAATCTCAGCTGATCAACATTGAAGACGGGGTGGGTGGCGGGCAGTTCTAGTTTGAACGCATTCTCCCCTTCCTTCTCTTGCAGAGTGAATGGTCCCGCAATGGTTTAAGCTTGCGGTTGGTACCCCCCTTCCTTAGGCAACTTTAACCACAGTAGATCTCCCACCTGGAACTTATGATCGGCGGTTCCGTCTCGGTCGTGCCTTTGCTTCTGTTGCCTCTGCGTTTTCTCCTGAGTATCAGCAACCTGCCCATGGTACCGCCGTTCTCCAGGAAACTAATGGCTCGCAGCTGTTCAGCCGCTTCTCTAGGAGATAGGAGATGTACCGCTGACTGGGTTCAGGACACAACCATCGTCCGAACCGTCTGCTACCAAGTCCATGGGGGCCTTTGGTTGGAACCCATAACAAACTTAAAAAGCACTTCTGCCGGTCGACAAATGCGTGCTCCGGTTGTAGCAGTGTTGAATGAACGGCAGGTTTGGAACCAGACCGGGTAACTTGAAAGGTGGTCCCGATGTTCGATTCTCAAGAACCGACGGTTCTATTGGTGACCCATTCAAAACAAAATAAGCTAGCCGCTTTGACTTTGATTAGCCAATCGAGTGCGGGGGGTGCGGTGCTCCTCTTCATTTGTTCCCGTTAACGACCACAAAGCCCTTAACTGCTCCTCCTCGCTACTTGCCCTTTTTTACTACAAAGGTTTGACTAGCGCCCGGCAAAGGAATGATTTTTTCCCAAAGCCGACTTCCTCCTTTATCGAGCGGCTGTCTCTGTTGACGATAAAAGCGATGGTCCGGGCTGTTTGAAATAAGCGGTCATTTTGGTCAGTCTCAATACCACGTGAAGCGCGTGATCACCCAGATTCCTAATGCCTTCTATATCTTAATTATATATAATAACTTATCGACGTCAGCCCTTCTATTTTCCTATCTTCACCCTTCCTACTCCAGCTAATGGAAAAATGCCTTTGAATGGTCGTAATCGTCGACAACCCAACCGACGTCCACCATAGGCTCGGCGAGCTGTCCTCCTAGATTTCCCGATGGTAATGCCAGGGCCTTTACTGACGACTCTTGATGCCAAGAAGGAGACCGACTAGACGAGACAGACCATTGTTCATAGGTTGGTTATAAGCCCGGAGATCGAATCTGATTCATCCCCTTTGAGAGGGATTCTCGTGTCAACCATAGGAAGAAGAACTCGGTTACTCATCTTGGATCAATAGCTTTGTGCTGATCTACGAACGACCCTTCTTATTTTATTTCTACTTCTTCAAGTCTCCATCATCCCGATCTCTCTTTCCGGGGTTGCCTGTCCAAAGAAAACAGAACCTCTTCTAGTTCAAGGTCGGAATCCTCAAACCAATCAAAATATGATTTCTAGTTCACTATTCTTATGATAAGCAGTTATGTCTCATTCATGTGATGAGAAATATGAGAATGAAAATTAGAAAATGGAACATCTACGGCAGATTCTGTGCCCCAAATCATTTATACTTATGAAACTAAGCGGGCGGACCCCTCTCCAATGGAACAAAGGGGATCCGTAGGGCGGGCTCACTCACATACTGGATAGGTGGCTCGGAATGAGAGTGCTAGTTCCGTTCCCTCGGGGAAGAGAAAGCACGAATCTATTACAATCTTAGTAGAGAACAGAGGAGGAATGCCAGTACTGATTCTCTGAACTTGAAGCTCGCTCTTCGACCCGTACCGTACCCTGTACACTCGGCTATTCTCCCGATTCAACTCCCTCTGTCTACGCTGGGAAAAGGGCTGCCAGAGTAGAGTGAGGGCTTTGTCTCTTTCTGTTTGTGCCAGCTGGCCCTGACCGAATGTTCTGACTCCCGGTAATCGAATGGGTGGTAGTTGGGTTGGCTTTGGCGAAACTTTTTGTCTATGAGCTGTTTTGACTGCTTTCTTCCCGTACTCGGATATTAAGAAGCCGTAGGGATTCACTCATTTCATTGCCTCAGCCCTTCAAGGTGGTGCACAGCCACCATACCTGATTGCTTTGTGTTTCAAACTCCCCTGCCCCATCCTTTGACCCTGCTTGAATCCAGGGTCAGAAGAAATCCCTTGAAAGGAAAGGCAGGCTGGAAATGAATGGTTTCCTAAGATGTCTTTTACCCTGTCGCTTGCCTATTTACCCAGAGAGAAAAAAGATTCGAACGGGAAAAAAGAGATCCAAAAAAGTTAGATATTTCTACCAGTGGTCATTATAGCTTCTCCTTCTGATCCGACAAAATGCGCAAAACCCATGGAAGTTACAAAAAGCATGGATCGAAGAATATAGTTCATTTGCTTTTTTTTGACAATTGTGCCTCAATCTTCAACGTTTCAAAAAGTCATCTTTCTGAGTGCGCTTGACCGCCTTACTTTACTCGCGGTACACTTACTATATTCCGCAGAGGTTGGCTAGAGCTTATTTCACAGCAAGACTGAATGGAATTAGCCTCGTAGAACTGAACTACCTTGATCTAAATCTCTGGAACTCACAGAAGACCAAGGCACATCCTCTCAATTCAGCATAAGCTTGGGATCTTTCTTTCCTCAAAGCTAAAGCCCTTGAAGCCAGGTCTTTTTTCTCTTCTTTAAAGCCTGGAGCTAGTGTATGAGTTTATTATATCGTAAGTAAGTTGATATTGTCAGTTTCCTTGTTCACAAGACTCTGAAGCTTATCTGCTAAATCAGAGTGAAAGAGAAGACTGCTTTCAAGGCTTGTTGAAAAGAAAAAGATGTATCCTAGGACCTTCACCACATTCACAGGTGGAAAAGAGACCGTCCCTTACTCATAAGCAGGAAAAGATCTAACTTGCCCTATCAAAAGACCTTTTTATGAAAGATTGATCCTGTCGCTTTCGTGTCTATTCAACTGTATGGATCCCCAGCTTTCCAACTGCCTTCTTTTCAGAAGGACTCTAACTGGCGAATGAAACTCCAACTCAATCTCCTGGAAAGAGAAGAGGACAGGCTGGAAGTGGGACTAGATCCCCAAGCCCAAGGAACTAGTATTCCAGAATGAAAGTACTCCAACTGGGAAGAAGACGGATACAAGGATAGCAACTACAACTCGATGTTGGGAATAGGATCTAATGAGATGAAAAGGAAATGGAACTTCTTCTTCGATCCCTTCCCGCCGTTTAGGATTCGAGTAGCGGTTCGTTTTAGACAAATGAATATTATGTCAGCGAAGCATCTGAGTAGCACCCATTTCCCGCAAATGATTAGTGGAACTTCAAATACATACTGAATATTCATAGTGATACGTAGTGAATCTTTCCTAAAGCCTGGCTTTTAGCCTTTTGCCTGCTTCTGCTTGTTATTCTGCCTCTTCAAGTGTCCTAAGACTAGTTCCTTTGTAACTAATATCCACTCATAGGGGGATACTCCGAATATCTATTGTCGGAGAATAAGCCGATAGATAGAATATCCTGAGGAGAAGAATCGGATAGGGAGTGAGGTAGCGGTGATCCAAGCAAGATAGTCTGGAGCAAGTGCAAAGAGAATACCTCTGCTGTTAGCTAAGGCTAGTCACCTCAAGTCTTTGTATGGACAATAGATATTGTTGTAGAGGTACTTTCTCTGGGTTCTTCCCGGGGGGGTCTAACCATCTTACTAGCTCGTACTTCCTTGATCCCTTTTTTTTGGCTTGAGCAAAGGACTTTCACGACACGAGAAGAAGGCTTCCGTTAATGGGTTAATGTATGTAGATGTCGTGGTGAACGGTTAAAACCCGAGAAAGACAAAGACAGGCTTTTGATCCATTTCACCAGCTGTAAGACTGGAGCTGATTCCAGTAAGTCTCGTACTATTGAGCAGTTCTGGAACAATTTATACAGTCAGCTGTCGGGGATTGCTAAGTCTTTCACTTCGGGTTCTAATGTTGGTCAGTATCACGATGATGTTATAAGGTTGTTGTTGGATTCAAAGCTGAAAAGACAAGGTATTGGGTTTACCAAGACAGAGTTGATTTATTTACAGAACCATATGGAAGATCTTACATTAGCTATTCGAGTCAAATCATAGGATTGAAAGCCGATTGCTACTTTCTTGCCTTGGGGCATCGCATTCTGGATAACGTAATAAAAAAGTCTTTCTCTACTCTCTTCAGTCTGGTTTGCTTTAGAAGTAAGCAAGCAAAGACAAGTGGTAGGCCTATATGGAGATAGTTCGTTAGTATGCCCGTTTTTTTTCCTTAGTCAAAGGGCGTGTTAAAAGAAGCTTCTAGGTCAGTTTATTAGCATGCAAAAATATAAGCTAAAGCAAGAAGAAAAGGGATGCGCTTTCGCGCTAGTCGCTCATCCGTAGCTTGGTCTTGACGCATGCCAAAAAAGCCATTCTTTGGGACGTAGAAAGGAAATATCCTAATTCAGTAGAGGACGTAGCTGGCGCACAAGACGAAGGAGGACAGAAGGGGTTCGGGGGAGGAGCTCTCGGCACATAGTCAGTCGGCATGGTCTTGAATGACCCATAGGCTTTGGGCTTCGATGGCTGCTTGAAAGACGCAGATTGGGAAGTTGGCTATGGTCCGTCGTGCATTGTGCAGACGACTGATGGCTTACGTTGCCAAGAGGGCATTGTGAGACAAAGGAAAGGGCTGAAAAGGATGGTGCCCAGGATCTCACTATTACCTATGCATGTGCAAGAATGCGATACGGTAGAGGTCGATGTGTCATTGGGACACTTAGCGTGGTAGACCGGGCTAGAGTGCTGTTACCACTCCTCATACGGAAGAAATGCCATGATGCTCTCTTGTGGCAATTGAAGTTCCACTTCACTTCAAGGGGATGTGATGTCTGGTGTGGCGAACCGTCATCACTACTGCAGGAGAGAGCTGCAATGAGACTCGCTGCAGAAGTCGAGTTAGACGACCGCGTCCTGTTGCGTTCACGGGCGAAGACAGGACTCAAGCTTCGTAGTTAGGGCAAAGTACTGGCATGCTGCTATTGGTAGACTGATGAAGTCACAAAGGCTGAATTGGAAAAAGTCGGATACCTTCATAAGGGTTTGGCATGAGTTAGCGGGAGACTCTGTGACGGCTCACTGGTTGGTGAGAACGCTGGATGAAAACGAAGTTGCTAGAATGCTGTTTCGAAAGGGCCGTTCCAAGGGGAGGCGAACCCTCCAGTTTGCTTGACAGGGTGAATCTAGGTGCCGTTTTCTCTGTTATGTTAAGGTTAGTTATGAACCCAGAGGGCTGTGCGGAATGTTTGTGGCATGTCGAAAATGTGGGCTAAGACTAAGAGGGCTCGCAAGAAGAAATCAGTGTCCATTCATACTGGTGGGTGAAAGAAGGGCTTTATGAAAAGGCGTAGCTGCAATTGGGCTTTGGCTTGTACTTGACTTGAATCGATCTTGCCTTGGTGTTGCCCGAAGGGCGAGATTGACCTTTCTCCTCCGTTAACAGACTAGGCTAAGAAAGCATAAAATCCCGCTCACCACTTTATCTTTGCTTTGAATAGCTATCCCTTCGTACTAAAGGGATGAAGTAATGGATGCAGACTAAGAAGACTTGAAAATAGGTTCAGATTTAGCATGAATAAAGAAAGGACCTGCAACGGCAGAAACTATTTAACGGAATGAAAGAGCTTAAATAGTTACTCTGTTTGGAATCATAGCAGGAAAGACGAGCTAAGCTTGAAACTCCTAGGCAACAAGTCTTTGATTCGATTGATTTTCACTCTTTCGTCCAAAAACTCTAACTAGTCCATCAGCCAAGCCCTTCTGACTCTCCTATTCGTCCAGTTAAGAAAGGAAGCTTCGAGGCATAGGACCGTGAGGTGCTTTTAGCGAAGCCGGGATTAAGGAAGTTCAGTTGAGTTTCCTGCCTCTATCTTCTAGTTATGTACCTTATAGCCCGCCTAGTCCCCTTTTGGGAGGAGTAGTGCCAGTAAGGGTAAGACTCTCATATGATCATTCCTAGTTTCCAGCCATCGATTGAGTTGCAGTCCTTTGCTCAACCAGTTACACGCCTGTTGAATTGGACTTTTTTTTTCAAGCAGTCTTACAGCCGAGTCTTTCTTTGAGATGTAGACGCATAGGTTAGTGCTTCGCTTTCACTAGAATATTTCCTCCTGTGCTATTTTGGCATATCATCCAATTCCAGTTTTCCAGCCTTTGACTTTGAATCCCTTTCAGTGGGCAAAGTCAATCCATCAGTAAGGGGCGGAGGAAGCACTATTTCAAGTGTTCAAATTGGAAAAGCTCTTTTATCTCCCGCAGGAAGAAGAAAGAAAAGAAGCCAGCGAACTCTTATCTTAAGAGGGCAGTCTCCTTACCTCTTTTCTGCTAGCCATAGAGTTTGAGTCTTAAAGCACGCCAGCCTCGGGAGTTCCATTCTATAGTGGTCAGCCTTTCCATTCCATCTCTTGGCATTTATCTTACAACCATTGTTAGCTCTCTGCCAGCCCGTGCCAGGTCAGTCATAAGCACTAACGAAGGCTGACCACTTACTTGAAAGGGGATTCAAATAGAGCAGCTTTGATAGAAGCGATAGAAGCAGGAGGAGAGGCAGTTTCACTATATCCTGCAAGTACGTCAAAAGCAGTTCAATCAAGCTAATGTTTTCAAGCCAGTGATCAAGCTTAGTCAAATAAGGATTTTAGCTCAAAAGCTCCTTCTAAGGCTAGCCATAAAGTGAAAGAGTACTGGGCGCAGGCGAGCTAACAGTCTGGGGGCCCACCTTTTATACCATTAATAGCGTGTCTAACGAGTCTATCCGTCTAAGTCTCAGAGGAGTCGGGGACAGACCGATGTCCTTCCCTTGCAGGCATTTCGTACCTGGGGCAAGCTCCATTTCAGCCAATGCCAGTCTTAGTTCTTCTCCCTTACCTGGGAGGTTTAACATAGATTGATTACCTGGGGAGCCTCTAGTCTCTAGCCCTGTACAAGTATAGGGTCTTTCAGGCTTTATGTACTATATTAGCGTATTACCAGTTGCCTTCCCCACCCTACGGACCGACATGACCTTCAAAATAATCAAGGTCAATGCCGGAGAAAAGCTTCTTCTTGGGATCAATCAAAGGCAAACCTTGTCCTTTCAGGCCAAAGAGTGCCCTGATTCCATTGTTCACCTCTAGAGTTCACAAACTCGACCAGGTGTCGGAAAGCGGCTAACTCGAACGTTTGAGCAGGAAAAGGAGACCTAATCTTGCAAAAATGATCCTTGTGAAAAGCTTTCCACAGATGGTGGAGTGAACAAGAAAAGAAGAGGGTCAAGCTTTTCCAGCAGTCAAGCCAGATGCGGATTGAATAGCTGCGCTTACTCCTTCAACCCCGAAAAGATCGGATTTGCGCTAATGCGGATTCGATAGCGCCGTTTTCTTCCTTTACACAAGGCCATGCCTTTTATACGACAGGACCAATGGCAACTGATGAAACAAGAGAAAATGCTATTGAACCACACTCACTAATTGGCCTATCCGGTTCTATAGATTAGACTGCCAAGGTGTCTTGCTCAAAGCTTAAAGGCAAAGATCACATTCCTACTGTCAAGCTAAAGGCGAAAGATAGGGGCGCAAACGCTAAAAAGCCGTTGCGCTAACGCTATGGAGTTTGATTGCAGGGCAGGAACGAGAAGAAGAAGGCTTTTCGCTTCGCTTTCGGAGTTCAAGCTTAAGGCCTGAGGAATGCATTTGAATTATCATTTTCATTTCAGCAACTCCCCAGACTCGAACTGGAAGGGCTCTGCTCAAGCCTATTTTCTAAAGCTAAAGTATACTTTGTAATTCCGAGTCACAGGAAAATAGGGGAATATGGAATGGAATTGATTACTAAGTCGACAGTGAAGTAAGACTCTCGGGAAGAGAAGAGAAAGGAAAGGAACTGAAATAGTGTAGTTCAGAGTTTGTTTTGTAGTTGGAGTTCCTGAGCCTATAAGTTAGCAATCTATCTTCATACCTCTCCCGTTAGCTACATAGTAACCTCTTCCCTGTCTTGTCTTTCAAGAGAAGTGAAGTGGGCGAACGATAAGAAGAGTGACTTTCTCTCTTTGCTCTCCGTAATAGAATATGATTGATTAAGGAAACCCCTGCTTCTTAGAGGAAGGTATAATCCCAGGTAAGAGATATGAGGCTCTCGACCGATAGGGAGAGGAGGAAGGATTTGCTTTTGAATCTAGTTTAGTTGCAAGCGTAAGCGAAACTCAGAACTCCATTTCTAGGAAATAAAATAAGGCATTTCAACTGTTCCCCGGTCACCTATGCAATTTCCTCATCTGTGACTCTCCTACGGGAAAGATTAAGAAAAGCATATGGAGGAGAGTTCGATGTAACTTGTAGATTTCTTTCTACCTTTTCTTCTTTAGCTGAGTTCTCTGTAAGCGAATGAGCTGCTCAAAACCCTTTCATTTCGTTGTTAAGGCCTCTTTCTTAAGGGGGAATACCCAAGGGAATGTTGGCAAATGATATTTTCTTTAGTAACAGATGCCTTCTCCGACATGTCTCGTATGTCAAGCTCTTTTCTAGACCTCATGTGGGAGAGGTACGATGTTACTGCTTGACCTATAACAAGCTCTCGAGTGGGAACAGGATCTCTTACTGCTGATAGGTATGTAATCGAAGAATCTGGATCTGCGAGATATGGATATGAAAGAGGATATGCTCGAACCGGACCGCATCTCTAGTTGCACATAGATAATCTGCTGGTGGACCCCCTTTCCTTTCTTTGATTCAAAACTCGGTCGAATACGTCGTTCACCTTTGTGGTGGATCGACGAGAGTGCGCCTAGCCAGGAGTGTGATTGGTGTCACCTTCCGTGCGCTAGCTGTGCCTTTGCCGGATGTTTATTCGCCCACTCCTTCACAGAGCGATGACTAAGAGTCGGGAATTCTCATTTAGTAGAGCCTGAAAGCCGCGCTTGGCTTGATTTGGGATCGGGTCATAACTAGGAAAATAGTGAAGGGTATTTATATGCCTATATTATATGGTAAAACAATGAATAGCACAATTAAGGATCTTATAGAGAATCTTAGTCAGGACGTCTTGCCAAAGGAATGTTCAAAACTGGCGGCTCTATGCTACCAATTTTAGAAACTAAGATATAGTAATATGGAAACATTGATCCAGCTGATCAGCCTGGTAGGTCGGATCTGCTCTTCCCTAGAGCGACCTGTCTTGTACAGCGCAGAATATTATAGCACCTCTCAGGATTATAAAAAGATGGAAAAAAACTCTGTTAGAGTTTTCGACAAAAACTTGAGAAAGCCTCATAATGTCACCCTTACGGTTCCCTCTAATATACGGGATAAGAGAAAAAGTCGGGCCTCCACATTCGTGAACTTCATTCATCAAAAAGATGCTCAAATAGCTATGTCTATAGCGTTCAACGCGCACGAATATCCTTTTCCTCTGTATACAGTGCACGACAACTTCATAACTAATACAAAGAATTGTGAAGCTCTGCCTGTCTATTATCTAAATGTAATTAAGGGTAAGGGGACCCCACTTCAAATCATTAACCGCTTTATTTATACAAATATTATCAAACCTGTTTTCAATACTGGCCACAGTCAAAGATATTACTCAATGGAACATTTTGATGATAAGATCATATCACTCAATATTCTAGATGAGTTCTTAAAAATTGGAGGCACTCCTCAATCCGAGGCCGGGAATGTAGCAGGTTGGAAGAAAATAATCGAGCAGTTCAAACAAAGATATGTACTATATACTATGGAAGTCTGCGGACCTCCCGATGATGATGATGATGAGGTAAAGGACACGAGATTTGATAATCATTTGAAAAAGTGGGTCAAGTTCAGGAATCAACTCCAAGGGAGATCTTGTATACACCATTAAATCATGATGATGAAAAGCCCTGGCGATTGGGGAAGGCATAATGTTCCGTACACGACAGACTGTCGTACTCTATCAACTGAAAAACATTATTTCACCGTATTCAGTCCTTATCTAGTAAGAAATTGATATTCCCCCACCCTAGTTTACTAATTCCGTTTTTGGAGTTTACAGAACCTGTATCGGTCCACGAGACAGACCTCCTCAGCCTAAGTGTGATGGATCTTTTAGTACAGGATGTTTATCCTGTCATAGGAGGTTACGCGAAAGCAAATATCATATTCTATTTGAAAATCGGAGAAAATGATGTAATCGCAAAACCACTAAATAAACAATCTATTCCCTTAACGTTGGATGATGGTACACCAATTTCTAAGTCTGATATATATGCTCATGTGTAGAATAGTATATTAAAATGAATAGAGCTTTATGATGGACATTCGGTTGTTAGAATAGCTATTTGAGCTCATTTTCAAAATGCTATCAAAGAACCACTTACTCATTTGAAAGAGGAGTTGCTAGAGGAGGTTCTCTCTGAATGCTTTAAGCCAGCTTCTGGCGAATTCGATATTACCGATTTACCTGTGAAAAGTATTCGTTCTACTTCTCGAGAGTATTCTAAGTATATAACTGTTCCTAGGAAATCGGGGAATAAAGGCCTGAAGCCGTTCTTGGTGGCCGATATTGAGACCATAATGATCGAGAATCTTCATGTACCCTATGCGGTAGGTGTCATGGTGGTGAATCCGGGGATTCAAGTTAGGGTTGATAGGATCGATACTTACTTCAGCGAAGATTACTCTTCAAGAGTATTCCCTACCTTTGAAGAAAGGAGCACCCGAATGCTCTAATCTTTTCTCTTGAGGGTTGCGTCTATTACTCGACAAAATAGCTCGGCTAAAACTATCTACTTTCATAACTTAGGTCGATTCGATGGTATTTTCCTACTGAAGCACCTAGCATTATATCATCCTAATTACACGGTAAAGCCCCTTATGAGAGACCATATACTCTACGAGATTGCTGTCTATTCAAAGAATAGGCATTTATTTACATTCAGAGACTCCTTACGTCTACTCCCCGGCAAACTAGATGACCTTGCTAAGAATCTATGCCCAGAGTTAGGTTCTAAAGGTTCTATTTCCTATGAGGATGTCAGACTTGAAACTCTTAGTACTCTTAAAGAGAGTTTGTTAGACTATATGAAGCAGGATATTCTTCTGCTTGGGGGTATTATGCAGACCTTCCAGGACATCTATTATAAGGCTTACCAGGCCGACATTGTCAATAAGCTAACAACAGCCTCACTGGCTCTCAGTCTCTTTAGTGAGAAATATTACGATGAAAAGAAGCACAGTATCCACATCCCTAATCAGAATGAGGATGGATACTTTTATTCGGCGTGGATATTACGGTGGGCATACCGACACATACACCCCATACGGTCAAAATCTATACTACTATGATGTGAACTCTCTCTATCCGTTTGTTATGAAGGAATTCCCAATGCCTGGGGGTATACCGGTCTGGCATTCTGATTTAGAATCCATTCCATTAGATAGCATGTTTGGGTTCATTGAAGCTTATGTTGAATGCCCCCAGAGTATAAAGAAACCTTTTCTACCCTATCGGAATAAGGATGGCACTCTTCTCTTTCCAACTGGTACCTTTGTTGGGGTTTACTATAGTGAGGAGCTCAAGTATGCAAAAGAAATAGGCTACACTATAATACCTATTTGTGGATACCTCTTTGAGGAGATGGAAAGTCCATTCAAGGGCTACGTGAACTCTCTCTTTGAAAGCAGATCCAATGCTAAAAAGATGGGAAATAATGCCCTTTCTTTTGTATATAAATTACTAATGAACTCATTCTATGGTAGATTTGGCATCAATCCTCAAAGCACAAAAACCGAGATATGCAAGAAATCTAGACGTGACCTTTTATTTAGACGCGAAGAGTTTATAGACGAAGTCTTTCTTAGAGAGGATCTATACATGGTATCTTATCTTACCAATTCGGGTAAGGGGCCTTCTTATTGGGATCCCCAAAAGAACTCCGCGGTCCAACTATCCGCTGCGATCACAGCCAGCGCTAGGATCTATATGTACAAGTATATATCAAGAGAAGATTGCTTCTATACAGACACCGACTCTATTGTCCTGGGTAAACCTCTTCCGGAGGAAGATATTTCCTCTTCTGTATTAGGTCAATTCAAATTAGAAGATAGGATCTTGGAGGGATACTTTTTAGCACCTCAATGCTATTGCTTTACCACAGAAGAATCTGAAGGTATTAAGAAGGTCTTCAAGTTCAAGGGAGCGGGTAGAAGTGTTATAACTCCTGAATGGTTTGAAGAGCAGTACGCCAACCCCTCTAAAACTATAAGTGAGAAGGTCACTTTTCATTTTCGACCCGATTGGAAAGAACTTGAGGTTCAAATGAAAGATAGTACTACAACTCTTAGAACTATCGGTAACATCAAGAGGAAGTCCTTATTGGATGAATCTGGGAAATGTGTAGGTACAGATCCACTTGATATCAATGACTTGTCATGTCTAAATAACATTAGTACAAAAGTCTGAAATAATTTTAAAAAGAAATATGCGATTTTAGAAAAAGAGAATCATGCTCTTTCTCTGAAATTAGTTAAGCTGGAACAGGAAAGAGGTAGAATAGCCCAGCAGGGAGTAGAATCACGAAAGAAGACCCTTACATTAGAAGATCAGAATACATTAGAGCAAAAGAATGCTAAAAGGGGTGAAGAGGAAAGGAACGAAGAGAATGTCAATGAGGAAAGAGGTGAAGAGAATATCAATACGGTGAAAGATCGAAGAAGGACTATCTCTAAAAAAGATGGGGATCCAGAGACGAAGCCACCCGATAATGGATGTGGATAAAAGACATTAGATAAAGGAAAGATGTCAACAGTTTTCAAAGACAAGAAAAAAGCTATGCGATAGAAAACCGCGGATCTCAATAGAATGGACCGACTCTCTAGTAAGGACCCGTCCCACACAGTGTACTACTATCGGCCCCTTCATGAATATCAGATTCATCACTGTTAGTCAATCGAGGAATCTCGACTGTCAAGGAGAAGAGCCTTGCTCGTTAGCGTCATTGCGTGCAACTCATAATATAACAGAACTTTTCAAACAATAGGTTATGAAATAGCTTAGTTAGCTATACTAAGGTCCGTAGTAACTCTACCTATAGGTAGAGGAAGGACTCCCATCCTAAGGATCTATAGGCAAGTATTGAATCATATCCAATAATCTAACTAGAACTCCGGATCGAAGTGGGTAAATAAGAGAAGAGGAAGACGGCATCTCGGCTCCTCGTAGCGCCCGGGATCACTTTCTCCTAGCTAGTGCTACTGCTCTGTTCTCCGCTGCTGTTAGCTTTTCAGTTGAGTTAGAGAGTTGTCTATGAAGGGTTTGAACAGTTCACAATAGCAGATGGAGTCTAAATAGTGGATAAGGGATGCCTTTAGTCAGTTCCTTTTTCTTTGTCAGTACCAGGAAGGTACGGCATTGAGCTTGCGGATCGAGTTAGGTAAATATATAAAGGTTGTTTCAGTGATCCGATTCCTGGAAAAGGGCTTTCCATCTTCTCAGCCTGAATCGGACAAAAGCAACTCTAACTCGAAGGATGGGATCAACTCTCACGATCAGGAATACCCAAATCCAGATCATGCATAACATCTTGTTCGAATCCCGCTCGTGGGATGGCCTTGGTCATATAGATGAAGGGCGTCTCGGGACCAAATATACAACTGTTTGGAAGATGTTCAAGGTAAACTTTCCTCCTTAGATGAAAAAGGTAGAATGAAGGATCTTTTTTTCCGCCCGGGATGAACTCAAGGAAAGAAGTACTCCATCCTACGGAGCCAATAGAAGGGGAAGCGGTTAGAGCCTGAGCCCAGTAGGCAGATAACGAAGCAGGGACCTATCTACCTATTGGTACCCAATAACTAACTGTGCCTCAAGAAAAGGTCTCGAACTGTAGAAAGGCTTCCGGCATTCCCCGCCCCCAAGGGACTACTCTTAGATTGCTTCGGAAGAATTGGCTGTTGTTGAAAAAGAAGTAGCATCTCTTAGCGGCTTAGCTGCTTTTCTTCATTCTTATCCCCAGGGCACTCAAAGGGATCTAACTCCCATGAGGCTACATCTTTATCTTTATCAAGCTTTCCGTCATGTCACTCAGTTCCCTCCGATTTCTCAGAGTAGATCCTTATTCTTGATAGCACCGGAAAGGGACGATTCTCTGTGCCTACCTATGCCCAATCACACTGGAATGCTCACTTGTCCGCCTACCTTTCAAACACCATTCCAATATTGATAATCAAGTGAAGGAGACCCACATGCCCACTCTTCCTTCCCCGCCCCATTTCTGGGGCGGGCCTCGCTGTCGCCTTTTTGGGGCTCGAGCTACTTTTTCTCCCGGCGGGAACAGATAGCTTGCTGCCCAACAAAAGAAAGCCCTTTCGTCAATCTACCTAGTACTCCCTTTCTTTTGATCTTCTTCTTCAGGGGTCTTCCCCTTCCCTTCGGGGGTCTCCCCCTCCCCTCCGGGGGTCTCCCCCTCCCCTCCGGGGGTCTCTCCCTTCCCTCCGGGGGTCTCTCCCTTCCCTCCGCCCAGTCCATCTTGGACTCCACTTTGAAAGTCCGAAATCTCATTAAAGACGCAATTAATCGCAGGCGAAGATTTCTGACCTTTGGTTTCCGCTTCCAGGGTTTGAATGAAATTGAACCGGTCTTTTGAATCTTGGACCCTCAAGTCCTTTTCAACCGCCGATCTCACTTCGGAGACCTGTTGGCCCTCGCCTAGGGCCCCTTTGCGTTTTTCTACATTCTCCAGGATGAGTTCGTCCTCCCTTTGTTGTAGGGCCGTTTTAGGGGCCTCAGGTGGTGCAGGGTTAACGGACGACTGTGAGCTGGCGCCCACGTCGTCCATGTCCATACAAGAGGCGAAGGGAATTAACCAAGCACGGATGGTATCTAAATCAAAATCAGATACTAACGAATACATTCCATTTTTTAACATACAAAGCAAGAACATACAAAGCAAGATAGTCAAAAAGAATCCTCGAAAAATTTTCATCATAAGCTTTTTTTTCATCATATGTAATTTTTTGCTTTTTCTTTTAATAATTTTTCTAGTTCTATTTTTCTTTCGCTAGTTAGTCCACCTTTTAGTGATTGTAGTAATTCAGGTTTAATAGTAGTTAGAATGTCTCTTTCATATTGAGGAATTTTATCTAATGGCATTCGATCACAGAATCCATTGACAGCTGCATAAATGACTAGAATTTGTTTTTCAATTGGAAGTGGTGCATATTGTGGTTGTTTCAGTACTTCTGTAAGCCTTGCACCTCTATTGAGTAATGCCTGAGTCGCAGCATC
>Ga0214542_1002421_pt1 | contig 38609 bp, 25 predicted proteins | sample CNSS1metaG_FD_160096 | JGI IMG/M metagenome (GOLD analysis project Ga0214542, IMG submission 160096) | Root nodule microbial communities from cowpea collected in UCLA plant growth center, Los Angeles, California, USA - CNSS1 | ecosystem: Host-associated > Plants > Roots > Nodule | place: USA...
TACTATTTCGATAAATTTTATCTAATTATTTTTTATTTTCTAACTCATTACAATCATACTTTAATTTTTTCACTATAATTGTATAAATAATTTTTATTTACTATAATATAAAAATTTAATGTAATTGTCATGAATATTTTTTTACCATCATCCAACATATATTGTGGTTCAAAAGATACAAGATCTATATTAAAATTTTATTATTATATTTATTATTTGTTCTTTGCGTCATTTTAATCAAGTGATGTATTATAACTTTTATTACTGTATAAAAAATAGATTCATTATAATTTAAAAAATTGAAGTAAACAAAGATTTAAAATATATTTTAATTTAAATATTTTTTTCCTTTTATATTTTTTTTTAAATTTTTTTCTTTTATAGTTTTTTAAAAATATTTTTAAAATTTATCAACTAGGTTTCATTAATGTTTGCAAATTTAATAAATGTTTTGGTTCTCATTAAATTTTATTTGGTATTCTAATCTAAAATGTAAACAACTATAATTTATTTCAAAGTATTTGATATCGAAGAAACAACCATACTCCTAATATTAAATATTTGATAATATTATGTTTTCTTTACCGTAATTTTTTATTATTTTATAAAAATTAATTAAAATTAATATTAAAGTAGTAAGAAAACGGGTATGGGTATGGGTAAGAGATTATACCCGTTACCCGGTGGAGATGGGGATGAGATAAAAATTTGATATCCGTTGGGTTTGGGTACGAGAATGGGGATGAATTTTTTTTACGGGGATGTGTATGGGATAGTGAAACCCGTCCCCGACCCGTTCCGTTACCATCCCTAAATACATGTACCAAATAATATTACATTCCACTACTAAAATATGCGGTAAAACAATGAAATCGTATAAAATTGCATATCATGTTATATATTTTTATATATTGATAATAATTATAAAACTGTATTGAGGTTATGTAAATATAATTACGGTTGCTTTTATATATATATATATATAGTTTCTATTATATTTATGGGTGTCATATCACTTAAAAGTAAAGTTTCAAGACGATTTAAATATTTATTTTCATTTTTTTAATACGTTTTTTTAAAAATAAAATTGTGATAAAACATAATACATTAAATGTATAATGATGAAACATACACTCCAAAACGATAATAGTTTAATATATGCTATGATGAAACATATACTCCAAAATGATAATACTTCAATAGGTATAAATACTCATTTGGTACCCAAACTTTTTCGGAATGTTCAATTTGGTACCCAAACTTTAGAAATGTTCAATTTAGTACCTAAACTTTTTAAACGGGTTTATTTTAGTACCTTCCGTTAAATACTCTTTAACGTCGTTTGGGTCCTGTTGAGCTGGCACTGTGCAACAGATACGTGGCAGAATTAAGGGTTCACATAAAATGACTTGGATTCTATTTATTTGTGATCAAATTAAAGTGCCCCTTTTGTTGTGGAGATTGACCTAATTTTTAGTTTTCTCTTCTTCTGCTTTTTCTGAAACGGTGAAGAAATGTCAAGGGGTCAATCATCTTCTTCTTGCTCTCACAATTCATGGGTAATGCGAAATCAGAGCTCGTGCTGTAGTAGTGGTGGCTGTAGGGGCTTGGGTGAAGTACCCACATGCAATTGCGGAGTGGCAGCTGTGCTGAGAACAGCTAGAACAATCAAGAATGGTGGGAGACAGTTTTGAGGATGCCCTAATTTCAAGGTTAGTCATATGGTGTTATTTGTTTGGGTAAGTTTATGTTTGTGTTTGGATGTAGTTGCATAGTAAAGTAATTCTTTGTTGTGTTGTTTTTTGAATAACAGGGTGGAAGTGAAGGTTGTTATGGGTGCAATTTCTTTAAATGGTGCATTGAAGATGGTGATGACGAAAAGGATGCAATTATTTTGAGGTAAAGGCGAAAGATTTATATTCTAGAGAAAGAAGTTAAGGGATGGAGAAAGTGGGTCAACTTGTTAATTGGATTGGTGTGTCTATTGGTTGTAATTAATCTGATTTTAGTATCCATGATGTTCATGTAGATTGATATTATAGTGAAAGATTAGCTGCTTAAAGTTGTGTAGTGAAAGATTAGCTGTTTAAAGTTGTTTGACTTTAGGTGTGTGGAAGGTTGTTTTGTAATATGAAATTTAATGAAATGAATTAAAGTTTGGAGTTATGAAAAATGTGAACCATCTATTAAAGTTCTGCATTTATTTTTATGATATTTTAAATGTTACATGGGCTGAAATAACAAGAAAGGAATTTAAATTTGAACAAAAGCAGGATAAGTTGCCACAAATTCATTGAATATCAAATATGATATAACAAAAGGACATTGTTCATAGGTATGGATAACAAACATTCGACCATAGACAAAAGTATTGGTAACACAATACCAATCCAAAATAACATAATACATATGAAAGACTTAAATTGAAGTTGCAGACTTAGAGTCATTACAAAAGGTGTGGCCTGAATTCTTAAAAATAATCCTAAAGTCATGGTTTCCATACAGCTTCCATACAGCTCCTCTCCTATGCTGAAGTTTTTGCCTTGAAAAAGGTCTACCACGTGTTGGTTGAGGAATGAGATTTTGGTGGACTGGTTGGGATGATTCTGTTCCATGAGTTATCTGTGTTGCTTGCTCATGTGGTGTAGAAGGTGGTGGAGGTCCATTCTGTGTTGCAGACTGTGATGCGGTTGCATGAGCATGCTGTGTTGCAGATGCAGGTGCAGGTAATTCAGATGCAGATGCAGGGTGTGTTATCATCACATAACAACTTCAACTTATTTTCTAACACTGACCCTTTTCCAACTTTATACCACAATTCCTTCACAAGATGATAACCCATCTCTTTCAGTTTCCCTTTAATCTCAAAAAAACTCCACCAATCCGGGTCACATACCCATGTAGCTGTTTCCCCTTCACTATAAGTTAACCTACCATTCTGTATAAAATGGCCACCATGGTGGAGCACAACTTCAAAACAATCATCAGACATCACAACCAATATAGTAAAACCACTTACCCTGTCAAATAAGAATACCCAAAAAAACGCCACAAATTACAGCCATACCACAAAAAAACAGTATAAAGTCATAAAGGGGACCACAAGCCACCCACCCACCTCATACTTTACTTTACACTTCACAAAAACCCACAGCATTTATCAAATACATCACTAATTCCAAACACACAAGGACCCCCACAGCAGAACCCCCCACAACAGAACCCCCCCACAACATTTATGCAATATAATACAAACCCCAAAACGAGTACATCTTCGAAAATATAAAACAACACCACGCATTCATCAACACGCATTCATCAACATGAAGACAAAAAGCAGAAAACAAAACTCACCTTCCACGACTGCCAAAGATTCTCCTTCTCCGTCTTCCACTGCCGAACCTTCTTCTTCCCAACTTTGCCCTCTCCAACGAACGGAACCACAATCTCCGTGCTTCTTCGCCGATCGTCGAACGCCTATCCACTAACAACCCTTAAATCCCAATTTTCGCTTTCCGCTTTCTGCCCTGATTTTTCCTTCTCCACTAGATTTCAGATGTTGTGCCCTAATTCCCTCTCGACCTAATTTTTACCCCAATTCACTCAATAATCACGATCTCAAAATTTTAACTTACGCAATTATTAGTTAATTCCATTTTTTTTACAACTTAATCCACGTGCACACCCAGTAATTCTGCCACGTATCTGTTGCACAGTGCTAGCTCAACAGGATCCAAACGACATTAAAGAGTATTTAACGGAATGTACTAAAATAAACCTGTTTAAAAAGTTTGGATACTAAATTGAACATTCTTAAAGTTCGGGTACCAAATTGAATATTTCGAAAAAGTTTGGATACCAAATGAGTATTTATACCTACTTCAATATATGCTGATTGATAGCGATTCTATAATCAATGATCGTATATACAGTATTTATTGAAAATATTTCTACTCAATTCTTTTTTTTTTCTCATGTTTCTTACTCTCTTTTTTTTTTTTCCTCTCTGTCTCTCTCAGGTTGATCGTCACCTTCTCCCTCTATTTATTTTTTCTTTTCTTATTTCACTCCTTAGGATGTAATGTTGTTGTGTGCAAGTGCAACCAACTACCTTTGTAGAACAAAGAGAACGTGGGGACCTAATTTCATTCATGAGGACTTTGAAGACAAGAACATCCTATGATTCCTTTTTGAGGAACACTTCATTACTTAGAAATTATGAGGAACATGTTGCTCAACAACTATGAAATGAAGCAACAACTATGAAATGAAGCAATATGAAATTATGTTTGCATACATTATATTATCGATGCAAACACTTACACACATGCATGATTGGGTGGGTTGATATTTGCTATGCAAACACGAAATAACTCATTGAGTATGCAACATTATTTAATTATGCCGGTTTACTTATTTCAATTATACTAATTTAATTTATCTATTCATAGTTTTAAATAAAATGTTCAAAATTAATTTAAAATATCTTTGAGAGAAAATAAAATTTAATTCAATCGAATGTTATTGGTTTGAATTGGTATAATTTTTTTTAACTAAACCAATTTGATTAAAAATAAATTTAATTTAATTCAAATCAAGTGGATTGAATTCCATATAGTTATACAAAATTTATTTTAAAATAAAATAAAAAATACATAAATGTATCCAAAAACTCATAAATAAATGTTCACTACAAGAAATAATTAACACATGTGATGGACTTACATCATTTAAATCATGAAAAATACTATGAAAGCCTTTGTGTTATTAAATCATAATATCTAGTTTATAATAACTAACAACACACAGATGTGTTTTTGTATTTTTTAATTTTTATAAATTTTTAAATTAACATCAATAATAAATATATAATTAATTTTTAAAATAATTATTAAATATAAAATTAAAAATTTTAAAATAACAATTTAAGATAAAAGTATTTTTAAATAATAGTTAAAAATAAATTATTTATAAAATAAATACTTTTTAAAATAATTAAAAGTAAAATTGGAATAATAAAATGTAGATAAAGATATTTCTTTAGATATTGTTATTGAGTAATAAAAAAAGTATTATTAGTTTGCTTGCTTCATATTCATTAAATCTATAAATCATAAATTCAATATTTTAATTAACTGTAAATTATAATTAGATTTGATTGGTTTGATTTGGGTGGATTCAATTAAACTTAAAAAGCTTAAATCAACTTAATTAATTGGTTTAATATAAAAGTGGAATTGATTCAAGCATTAAAACCTTACTTCTAAAACATTGAATAGTTTTGTGGGTAATTTTATAACAGAAAATAATATTTGAAATTATAGCAACTAAAATCAATAACTTATCTATAGAAAGTAAACATGAAAGTTGATAATATTATGTGACAAAAATATATTTAGCTTTTTAAATATTACAGAAATTTATTCCCTCTTTGGAGTTTTTCTTTCCTTTCTGTAAAACGCGCGTTGTGTTTTGTTACAGGTTTTCTCCTCTTTCACTCTCGTTGTGCTTGAATCAAGATTTAAGCTTTCGAAGTCTTGTCTCGAACCCATCACACCCACTTTCCTAATTCGAAGGAGAAAGAAATGTAAGACATTATCTCACTGAACTTTCACATAGGAAAAAAATTAACGCCTTTTAATTTCTTTTTGAAACTGTTTGGAATTTTTGATATTCTTTTTGGTTTCTTCTTTTGTTCTTCTTACTTTGGGGTTTTGCTAAAATTTTCCGATGGAGTTTTGGATGTGCTTACATAAAAATTTTACAGGAACAAAGTGTTGGAATTTGCGATATTTTGCTGGGTTTTTATTCTTCTATTTTGTAAGCTTTACAATTTGTTCTGATTTTATCTCGAAATACATGTAGAAGCACAAGTATTGGTATTGAGAGGAGCTTTCCAGTCATGATTCCGTCTATTTTGGTGTTCATGGGAAAATGTGTATATGCAGTGTTGTATGTATGCTTAAGTGTAGTAATAGTGATATCCTTTTTTATATTTTTACTTTCATTGGTTTTATTTACCCAACATGTCTCAATTATGCCATCTACTTTCATTGTTCCTGGGGATTTATGTCAGTATTGTATAGTTGACAAATGAATATTGAATACAAAAGACCAAGTAAATTCTGAAATTTGTGTAGTGTTTTAGTTATATTCCCACAACAGTGTACTCATGTATCATTTGCTTCTTTGTAGATTTGGTTAGCAGGTACTTGTCTTTTGAGTGGACTGATATATTTGAAGACTGATAAGATGCTGGCCAGTGATTCTGCAAGAAAGTTTTCGTTTAATCGGTTAATCAGTAATGGTGATTTGGTCATTGTTTATGAAAGGCATGACATCATGAAGGCTGTTACAGTGTCTGAGGGATCAGTTCTGCAGAACCGCTATGGTGTTTTTAAGCATTCAGACTGGCTTGGAAAGCCATTTGGGTCCAAAATATTCAGCAACAAGGGTGGTTTTGTGTACTTGTTGGCTCCTACACCAGAATTGTGGACACTTGTTTTAAGCCACAGGACTCAGATTCTATATATTGCTGATATTAGCTTTGTTGTCATGTACCTTGAGATTGTTCCTGGTTGCTTGGTTCTTGAATCTGGAACTGGAAGTGGATCATTAACTACTTCACTTGCAAGGGCAGTGGCTCCTACTGGACATGTCTATACATTTGATTTCCATGAGCAAAGGGCTGGATCAGCTAGGTAGCAAGGAATAGAGTCTACTGAAATTGCCCTTTTAAATATTGTATCTGTCTGTTAATTTGATGCCTGTGTCTTTTACTTTTCATCAAGGCCTTATATTTAATAGCTGTAGATTGTGTTTTATTGTTGTCTAGTAGGTGAAATTTTAAATCATATTTTTGGCCAAGTACAAGCCTATCTACCAGTACTCATCTTTTGATGGGTTGCATCAACTAGGACTTGCTTGATAAAGCATTAAACACAAATCTTATAGTAAACATGATATTTTTGTCTTTGTATGTGTGTGAGAGAATCACTTAATATGGTCTCTATCAAGATATCTTGCATACAGTTTTTTGGTCTAAAAAGTAATACAGAATCATTCCTGTTATATTTTATTTCTCTTGTTGTTCAGGGATGATTTTGAGAGGACTGGTCTTGGCAACTTAGTTACTGTGGGAGTCAGGGACATTCAGGGTGAAGGATTTCCAGATGAGTTCACTGGCTTGGCTGACGCGGTATTTTTGGATCTACCTCAACCTTGGCTAGCTATTCCTTCAGCTGCAAAAATGTTAAAACAAGATGGCACATTGTGTTCATTCTCCCCATGCATTGAACAAGTTCAACGTTCATGTGAAGTGCTTCAAATCAGCTTCACCGGTGCTGTCTAGTTTCTTCTTTCTATGATTATATATTTCTTGTTTTGGTAGCATTTGGCCCATCATTTTTTGGCTATGCTTCTCCTGAAACGTAGTTTGGCAAAACACAATCTTTTTAAAGAAAGAGCTCTTAAAAATGAAAGTAGAATCTTTTGGCAGGTTCTACTATTGAGAAGAGAAGCTCAGAAAAAACTTTGGCCAATCTTATCTTTGACTTGAGCTACTGAACTACTATTTTGCTTTGTCTTTTGGTGCTTGCTCTGATAATCTATGAAACTAATGTTTTATTCATTGAAGCTCTGATAGAATTCCTTTGTAAATGTTTGTCATATGTAAAAGATATAAGGACTTTTGAGGTACTGCTACGCACATACGAAGTTCGAGAAGAGAAACTGGAGGATGATGGCTCCAATGGTTCACTTCCTTGCAAGAGGAAACAGTGTTCAGATGGTGGCAATCTGATCAGTAGTCCTATTTCATCTGTTATGGCAAGACCATGTGGGGAAGCTAAAGGTCACACAGGCTATCTCACATTTTCAAGACTTAGATGTCTCTAATGAAGATTGTTACCATTTTTCTTTCCCAGAAAAGTAGAAGCTTTTGTATCTTAGAACCATGTCTTTTGCTTTTCTTTTCATGTGCAACCATATGTTTTCACATAAATTTGTGGCATATGCTTGGCTACATAAATATATTCTTGTCTTGATATGTAAGGGTGGATAGTTCATCTGATATGGTTTTATTGTTCCAACAAACTGGTGGGGGTGTATGCTAATTACCTTAGAGTACATAGAGAAATTCCTCTGGAGACATTGTCTTTGTATGAATTAAAAATTGAACCATTAGCGTTCTGTAACCATGCGTTGTTAACATTAATAAAGGGTGTTTCAACACAAATTGCTCCTTCATATAAGTCTCATACTTTTGGATGTTACACTAACCTTAGGTATAATTATAAAATAAAAAAAACCCTAAAACCCTAAAACATAAAATATATTTTATTGATTATAACGTACAAACAATATTTATGATTTTATCATCAACTCCGAGAGAACTATTATGTAATATACAAACCAAGCAATTGGAATGAAAATATATTCATTCATGATACGGATGTGTGAAAGAGTATAAATTAACCAAGAATCAGGAGTAGAACCTCAATCAAGTCCATGTGAAGACGATAATTTACCTAGTTTATGGAATTGGATGGTTAGGGTTTCACATGTTTGAAAAGTGTTCTATGTAGCCACTTATTTACTGTGTCACACTTAGGTCCCTGAAAGGGTTCTTAGATAACCCCTGTGTAAATGCCAAAAACCTAGTTGTGTTGAATATCTCAGTTTCAACCATTCAACCTATTGAGAAAACGAATTATTTTGTCTTACTTATAAGGTGGTCCTCACAAATTATGAGCCCAACAAAGCGGTAGTTACTACCGGATCCGAGATGCAACAATGAAATGTTTGATTCAGAAAAATTGAATGCAGTCCCTGCCGCGTTAGCTTTTTGGGAACCCCTGGTCGGATCCGAAAATATAATCTGGAAAGCCTATCTAGAATTTGTTCCGGAGCACCCCATTCTCCCTATTCCGGTATGTCCGATCTTTTCCGGAAGCTGTAATATAGAAATTGTTTCCAAATTTGAAATAACGTTTCGAAATTTGTTCTCTAGGAAATGTAGATAAATTTTGTGTTAGGTTTTTAATAAACTTAAATGTATTAGCCATTATAGATAATTAGTCGTTATAAGTAATTAGCCGTTGTGGATAGTTAATGCACTAATCATTGGAGTTTAGATAGTAAATGAATTAGTCGTTTATAGCCGTTTATAGTCATTTTGATTACAATGGTCAGGAAATGATGTGAGTTTATAAATTGTATTGTGTATTGCGTGAATGAAAAACAACAACAAGAGGTGGATAAAGTTTTTTCACATTTATAGGTTGTTGTCTACAAAGTGGTATCAAGAGTCAGTTAGCTTGAGTGTCTGAGTAAAAAAAAAGAGAGAGAGCTAGAGAGCTTGAGAGTTTGAAAAAAGAGAGCTAGAGAGCTAAGTGTTTGAGAAAAAAAGAGAGTGAGATGACTAGTCTTACAAACAGTGTATCCTTGCCTAAGTTGACAAAGGCTGTCAACTATGAAAATTGGAGTCTCAAAATGAAGGCTCTTCTTGGCTCCCAAGAAAATTAAGAGGTGGTTGAAGATGGTTTCGATGAACCAGCCAACACTACATGTTGGTCAAATGCCCAGTTGAAAGTGCTGAAAGAAGCACGGGTGAAGGACATGGCAACTTTGTACATCCTGTACCAAGTTGTGGACGAGTCCGACTTTGAGAAGATTGCACATGCTAAATTCCCGCTAATCGAGTGTTGGAAAAGATTTTGAGGTCTTTGACAAATGACTTTGAGAACACGTGGTGTGAGCAATTGAAGAGTCCAAGGACTTATCAATGCTCACAGTTGAAGAGCTTGTCGGGTCCCACATGAGCAACGGGAGAAGAAGAAGGTTGGGCCACTTGATCAACTACTCCAAATGAAGGGAAAGACTCAAAACACTCAAGGAAGAGGGCGATACTATAGGAACTGGTTAGGGAGGTAGAAGCCGAGGACAAGAAGAAGAGAAAGCACAATCCGATCAACAAAATTGGCACGGAAGAGGACGAGGTCCATGGAAAGGAGGTCGATCAAGCAACTTAAACGTTGAGTGCTTTAAGTGTGGCAAGTATGGCTATTACGCAAAGGAGTGTTACTCAGACAAGTGTTTCAATTGTGGTAAGTCCAGACATTTTGCTAAAGATTGCCGATCTGAAAATAGGAAAGAAGAAACGATTAACCTAACAAAAGAAGGAAAAGAAGAAGCAACATTGCTGATGATGGCGCATAGCTCGGGGGCCGAGCATAAACAAGTGAGAAACTTTACAAAAAGACTGAGTAGCATGGAGAATTCAGCAAGAAGGCTGAGTATAGTTGATAACTCAACAAGATAGCCGAGTAGTGTGGATAGCTCGGCAAGACAACTGAGTAGGTTGCATAGGATGGTGAGACATGCAGATAGCCCATACAAGGTGGTGGAGCATGTAGATACCCCAGACAACATGGTGGAGCATGAGGCCAACTTAGTTAACTTGGCGGGGCACCTACATAGCTTGACTAAGTCGATGGAGCAAGTAGAGTACTCAGGTAGCTTAATGGAGCATGTGAAAAGCTCAAGTAGTTTAGAATTTGAAGAAGAAGAGCTTGTAATTCAAAGGTTTGAGATTGCAAAAAGAGATTTGCAACAAAGAATTGAAAAAGAGGTTAAAGACAATTCAGTTCTACAAGCAAGTGAAGAGAGAAAGAAACAGGCTTTGCAAAAACGATGCTTGAAACTTGAACAAGATGTTTCAAGTTTGCAAGAACAATTACAACTAGAGATGGATCTAAGAGCTGCATTGAAGGTGCAAGATGAGGATTGGTGACTTGCAATGGATGAGGAGATAAATGCGATTGAGTGCGACAATATGTAGGAATTTTCTGATCCCTTAAAAGGAGGTCAGCCTATTGACAAGAATCTAGTTAAGAACAAATTGACTACTAAGATAGCAAGGAACTCGATGAGTAACAAGTTGGCAAAAAAGAAGAACAAGTTGGCCAAAGAGAGAACAAATTGACCAAAGAAAAGATCAAGTCGAGTACAAAGAGAGTAGAGAACAAGTAGATTATAGTGAAAGAGGAGTTGTCTATGAAGAAAGCGAAGAACTTAGCTACTCATGAAAGGGACAATCACCATGTGAGAAGGATTATTGCACCTGGAAAGCCAGGATGAAGAATAAAGAAACTAAGATCAAGGATAAAATAAGCATTTAAGTTTACAGAGGAGTTTTGTTGGGTTCTTAATAAACTTAAATGTATTAGTCGTTGGGGGTAATTATTTGTTGTAGGGAATTAGCTGTTGTGGGTAGTTAATGCACTAGTCGTGGAGTCTAGGTAGTAAATGAATTAGTCGTTTATAGCCGTTTATAGTCATTTTGAGTAGAACGGTTGGGAAATGTGAGTCTATAAATTGTATTGTGTATTGCATGAATGAAAAACAACAAAGAGAGGTGAATAAAGTTTTTTCACAAGAATAGATAGAGATTGTTGTCTACATTCCGGATTGTTCCTTTGGAAAAGTTATTCTGGATTTGAGAACAACTTCTAAATTGTATCTCGCGGATGCAAACTTCATAAATATTTTTCCACACCCACCACTTTGTAACATGTTTTCTAAATCCGGTAATACATTTCAGATGACTTATTTCGGTAATTCGAAGAACATTAAAACCTGCACCACCTTCCTTTTCTTTCAAATCTTCTAAACCTTCAATACTACAATGCTCAACAACCGGTCCAAGATGAAGATGATGACAAAGAACAACAATATTGGAAACAAGGAGAATAAACACTGAAGGATGAGAAGAGGGGGACTGAACACGAGAGAGACTAGGGAGAAGAAAGTAAACTTCTATTATTAAATCAAAAGGTTATAATGTGTATTAAAAAGAATTAAAGAGGTGTAGAAGAAATGAATGAGGTGCAGGAAGCAGCAATCAAAACAAATTCCTTTATTTCATTTTATCTACTTTATGTCTAACATTTAATATATAATGCATAAATAGGGATGGCAAAACGGGCCCACCCGGCCCGTTTTCACCCGACCCGTTATTGACTCGCCCAAAATAGGTTGGCTCGGGTTAGCCTGCTACCTAAAAATGGGTTGAATAATAGAACTCATCCCACAACCGAACGGGTTGGCAGGCTGACGGGCTGACCCGCCATTTTTTAATTTTTTCTTGTTTTTTTTTTCTAAGTTTCCGATCACAGAAAATGGAGATGGAGTAAAGGCACTGTGCAAAAGATTTTCACAAAGAAAGGCTAAGAACGAGAAGCAAACACAACCTGCAAAAGAGAAGAAAACGAACACCAAAGAAATTCCAAATTCTCAATCCAAAAAATCCCAATCCAAACAAACATTAATATGTAAAAATCCCAATATGTAAAAAACCCCAAACTAAAAAATCTCAATCTAAAAAATCCCAATCTGCAAAATTTCCAATCTATAAAATCCCCAATACAGAAAATCCCAATTAGCAGAAACCCTAACCCTGAGATACATCACAACCAGAACTCAACCACCAGAAATCAACAACCTTTCGTAGTGGGAAGAATGGAAGAAAGGTTCTCTAAGTGGGAAGGAAGGAAGTGTGAAGGAAGGGAAGTGTGGTGGTTGCTGTCGTTGTGCGTCTCCTGTCATGATCTCCTTTTTCCTTGCGTCGAGGAGGTGGTTATTGTCGATGCGCATCACCTTTCCTGATCTCGCTCTCCATCGTGTCGCATGGTGCTGCAATGGTGGTTGTTGCTCGCGGTGACGATTGCTTCTTGTAGTTATGGTCGCTGCTTGTAGTGGGTGGTTGTTGTAGTGGAGGCGGGTTCGCTTTCTCGTTGGTGGTAGTGGGAGACAAGAGTCTTGGTGTGAGTTTGAGAGTGTTGGTGTGAGAGTTTGAGAGTGTTCGAGAGAGTGATGCTGCTGTGTGTGGTAAACAAAACAAATACATCCCACATTTTTTAAATTGTGAACGGGTTATGCAACCCAATCTTTTAAATTGATAACGGTTTGTGCGTTAGCCCGCCTGGATTCACGGGCTGGCCTGATGGGCTAACGGGTTGAGCGGGTGGGGTTGAAGCGAGTTGACGGACTATAATTTCTGTCCCGGCTCACCTTTTTTGAAGCGGGTGGATGGGCCGACTCGCTAGATCTGACCCATTTTTCCAAGTCTATACATAAATCAACAAAATGTTTACAAAGCTGAAATATAACTACCAAGTTGAAAATTAGATAAATTACAATTCCTATCCTCTTTTAATTTTTTATTCATGATGCTACTACGTTTATTTTTTATTAGATCGGTTGTTAGGATGTAATATATTATTATTTTTTTTAAATATGAAACTATATCTGTTATGTGGGGAAGCAATGTAGTATCATTTTTTTTATTCAAAATGCTAGCACGACATTTCATTTTCTCTTCTTCGTTTCCACTCTCGCATTCTCATTTTCGCATTCTCAACCTCTATTGTGGTGTGTTTGGTTTGTCATTCTTGTGCCCTAGCATTTTTCTTTAACCGGGAACAACACATACTAAAAGAGAGAGAGATACAAAGTATTTCTAAATTTGGTGTAGTTGTAGTTACACAAATCTCGTCATAATAATTTGTTTATTATATATATATATATATATATATATATATATATGTATGAAAAAGTATAAAAGATTACCTTTACTCTTTCATAATTTCTCATTTCTTTTTTTGTTTAGATGTGTTATTATCAAGTTTTGTAGAGCTAACTATCACCACTATTATCACTTATCGGGAGAAAAAAAAATGTTAACATTTTGACTTTCCAATTATCAAATAACTTATTAAAATAGGTAAAAATCTTAGAACAAAATTTCATGAGCCAATTATATCTCACCTTAATCCTTCTTCAACTTTAATTATAGTGTTGCAGTCTAAAAATATGGTTCTTCTCAACACATTCATGGTGTTCAAGAATTACATTAATAAATATAACATTGAATAAATAGTGAAGAATCTCACATAGATGACAACTCTCATGAAAAAGTTCTTAAAAAAATATTTTTTTAGTTCTCCTCTTTCAATTCTCACACGCTGAGGTTCAACTAAGTTCTTAATACTAATGGTAAATTGTATATTTAATAAAAATGTATGTATCTTCACAAGTGTAGAAAACACATTCGAAATCGTCTAATAGACTGAAGTTTCAAGAGAAACAAAACCTTTCAAAACTTGGTGATATTTTTTAATTATTTTCACAACTATAACCTTCAGTTCTAAGAATTGTAAGGTTATAATGTTGAGTTAGATTTACAAGTCAATTTTAAGAATTATTATGTGATTTCACTTATCCCTAAAATCGTAATTGAGAAAAGGACATGCATACCCATTGGAGAAGATACACCACCTTCACTTCTTCCAGACTTGAACATTAGCCATCCATGTAAATTATTTTGCAGTTTCTATACAATAATACTTCATTATAGAGAACTACTATAGGATCTTAAGATTCATCATTCTCACATGTTATCATCACACTTTCATGCTCATTAATCATAATAGGATACTAACCTTGATCCTTGATCCATGAGAGATCCAATAATAATGCGTTCTTCAATCTATCTCTTTGTCTTCGTTACTCCTCTCACACTCTCTTTCTTGATGGCTTATTGTGAGAGAATCTTATATCAGAGACAGAACCCTAATATCCTTTTATAAGCCAGCGTCCATCAAGTTGGGCTGAGTTTTATTTTATTTTATTATGACTTCCCATAATAACCAATAGGTCCTTATATTTTATTAAATCACAATTGGGACATCATAATATTTCAAATGAGTCACATAATAGAATTAATTTGTCAATTAATACTAACATTCTCCCACTTGACTCATATGATGTCATAACATTATGTGATTTAATACATAAACATAATGCGCATTAAAGGACCTTACATGAATTGGTTCAATCATTATTCACAATCAAAGATATAGAAATAATAAGAGTCATGGCGGTCACACATCATTTACTCGACATGATTCCTTCCATGTACTACTGTATCATTCCTTTCTCTTTAATATGACTTTAGCATGAGAAATCCTTAATGAGTTCAAACATAATGTCATTGTTTTTTTTCAATAATAACATAATATAATTTGTTTTCTTCATCATAATTTGCATGCATAAACATAAAGAAGAAAACACAACCTTCAGAAACTTATACATTAAAAAGCTCAGAGTGTTACATAAACATTAATAACTTTAACATTCACTAGTAGACATAATGCCCATTTTCTTTACATGGCCAATGTACAATTGGGTGGTAACCCTTTTGTCAAAGGGTCAACAATCATAAGATTTGTGTTAATATGTTCTATTGACACTCTATGTTTCTGAACTTCTTCAATGATAAAGTATTTCAATTTCATAAGCTTAGCACCTTTGGAATATCTGTCGTTCTTAGAAGAGAAGACTATTGTAGAATTATCACAATAAATTTTCAGCGGCTTGGCAATATTATCGACTACTCCAAGTCCTGAAATAAAGTTTTGCAACCAATTAGCTTGAACTGTGACCTCAAAGCATGCAACAAATTCAGTTTCCATGGTGGATGCAACAATGACAGACTGCTTCACACTTTACATGAAATTGTTCCCCCGATTAAAAGATACACATAATCAAATGTAGACTTTTTTGTATCCATACAACCGGCAAAGTCTGAATTTGTATAAACTATCACCTCAAGATGATCATATTTTTTGTAAATAAGCATGTGATTCTTTATTCCTTGTAGGTATCTTAAAACTTTCTTTGCAGCTTTCCAATGCTCCAGTCCTGGATTACTTTGGTATCTACCAAGGATACCAACTGCAAAACTAATATCTGGCCTCGTACATGTTTGAGCATACATCAAACTCCCAACAAAAAATGCATAAGGGATATCTTTCATTTGTTTCCGTTCCAAATCATTCTTTTGACATTGCATGAGACTAAACTTGTCTCCTTTCTGTATTGGAATGGGAGATGTCGAACATTTATCAATTCTGAATCTCTCTAAAACTTTATTAATATATGCATTCTGAGACAAACCTAACAGTCCTTGTGATATATCACAGAATATTTCTATTCCTATCGCATAGTATGCCTCACCCATATCTTTCATTTCAAAGTTGTTAGAGAGATACCTCATAGTCTCACTTAATAGACCAAGATCATTAGTTGCAAGCAAGATATCATCGACATACAGAATCAGAAATATAAAATTGCTCCCACTGACCTTCGGATATATACACCGATCAATAGTGTTTTCCTTAAATCCAAAAGACACAATAGTATTATTGAACTTAAGATACCATTGCCGAGAAACTTACTTAAGTCCGTATATTGATCTCTTAAGTTTACACACCATGTGTTCCTTTCCTTCTCTAGTGAACCCCACTGGTTGACCCATATAAACATCCTCTTTTAAATTCTTATTCAGAAAGACAATTTTAACATCCATTTGATGCAACTCAAGATCATAATGAGCTACTAATGCCATGATAATTCTAAAAGAATCTTTTCTAGAAACGGGCAAAAATGTTTCCCTATAATCAATACCATCTTTCTGAGTAAAATCTTTGGCAACAAGTTAGGCCTTGTAACATTCAATATTACCTTGAGAGTCACGTTTAGTCTAAAGACCCATTTACACCCAACTCTCTTGCATCCTTCAGGAAATTCCACAAGGTCCCATACGTCATTCTGTGCCACTGATTTAAGCTCATCTTTCATGACACCTAACCACTTATCAGAATTATCACCATTAATGGCTTTTGAAAATGAAACTGGATCATTATCAATGCTTAAGTCATTTTCTGACTCTTGTAGATAAACCACATAATTATTCGAAATAGCAGATTTTCTATCTCTGTGAGATCTTCTTAATAGTACTTCTTATGGTTGTTCTACCACTAGTTCATTGTTAACATCATGATCATTAATTTGTTGTTATTCTTAATTGTTGTAAGTTTCTACAACATAGGGAACAATAAGTCATGAAGAAAAAAAATACTAGCTACAAGAACTTGTAGTCTAACTTCCTTAATCTCAACACTTTGTGAAGCTTCACTCCCACTGGTTTCACCATTCTCAATGAACCGAGCATTTCCAGTTTCAACGATTCTTGTACTATGGGTAGGACTGTAAAACATATACCCTTTTGATTTTTCTGGATAACCAATGAAAAATCCACTGATTGTTCTTTCATCCAGTTTCTTTTCTTGCGGATTATATATTCTTACTTCTGCTTGACAATCTCAAACATACAGGTGTCTCAAACTAGGTTTCTTACTTGTCCACAACTCATAAGGAGTCTTTTGAATAGCTTTACTAGGAACCCTGTTCAACAAATACATGACAGTCTTTAAATCATACATCCACAGTGATACAGGTAAACATGAATTACTTAACATACTCCTAACCATATCCATTAAGTTTCTATTACACCTTTCTGATACACCATTTTGTTGTGGTGTGCCTATCATTGTGTATTGAGCATAAATACCACGTTTCTCAAGGAACTTAGCGAACGGACCAGAGTGTTATCCACTTTCATCATATCTTCCATAATACTCACCACCTCTATCTGACCTTACGATTTTCACCTTTCTATCTAATTGCCTTTCCACTTCATTTATATAAACTTTCAAGGCATTCACTGATTGAGATTTCTCATGTAGTAGATAGACATGTCCATAACGCGAAAAATCATCAATAAAGGTGATGAAATACTTCTCTTTATTGAAGGAATTTACATCAAACAGATCATATATATCGGTGTGTATGATTTCAAAAAAGCTGAGTGCTTCTTGTGTCTCATTTCTTTGTGTGTTTTGTTTGTTTGCCTTTAATACAATCCACACACACATTCATATCAGTAAAATCCAAATTCGGAAGGATTTCATTCATTACTAATCTTTGCATTCTTTCTTTGAAAATATGTCCCAAACGCTTATGCCACAAGTAAGCAGATCTTTCATCCACTAAACTACGTTTAGTGCTAACATTGTGATGCAAGTTCATAAGAGTTTCAACATATAAATTATCCAAATTTAATTTATATAAACCATCATAAAGTGTACTAGATCCAATCATACAAGTACACTTAAACAAACTGAAACAACAATTCCCAAACTTAAAATACTTTCCAGCAATATCAAGCTTAGACAAAGAAATTAAATTTCTAATGACACTAGGTACATAAAAAGTATCCATAAGATTTAAGTGATATCCAGTGTCAAGGATTAGACGATAAGTCCTGACAGCTTCCATTGAAACTTTCTCTTTATTGCCCATGAAGACGAATTTCTCATTTGGGTTTATGGTTCGGGTTGAAAAAAAATCCCTACATCACATTAGAAACATGAATCGTACATCCAGAATCAATCCACCAAGCATTATGGGGAACTTCAATTAAGTTTGATTCAAAACATACGTGAGCATTATGCTCACCTTTCTTTTCGAACCAAGCTCTACGCTTTATGCAGTCCTTCTGGAAATGTCTAGAATTTTCGCATAAATGACATTTGCCATTTTTCTTCTGGATTTTGGTTGAGGACTCGTCAATCTTTAATGGTCCTTTACCCTTTCCATGTTTCTTTGCAACTTTCTCTCAAGCTCCTTGATTCTTCACATAATGAACAACCGAGAAAACTTTCATCCACTTTCATTCTTAGAGACTTAAGTCTTGTTATGATATTTGTCATCTCGATCACGTGCTCGTGCATAGTACGCGAACTGTCAAACTTCATGGTGATCAACGTACTCATCAATGTCCCAGCAAGGGACTTATCAGCAGTTTAAGAGCGCTCTTCCACAAATTTCTTAAACTCTTTCACATTATCAATTTTGGGAAGAGCAACCTTAATGTTGCTTGCTATGCTCATTCGCATAAACATTTACACAAAATCTAGTCAGGGAAATTCGACCCATTGAGGACTAGAACAAACATATAAAGATACCGGAACAAAAACTTCAATTATCACATGCCTAACATTAATGTTTTGAGTTATAAAAACTAAACTAAATACAAATTCAGGCATAAATAACCATTCTATGAATACTAATGTTCTCCTTTGGGAGATCCACTAATACATAAACATAAACATAATGATGTTGATCATATTATATAACATTCTTGATAATTAAAATATGCATCAACTAGAATCACCTACTACCTTTGGGTATATAAATAAAACTAGTGACGGATACAAAATTATCTACCATCATGCTCATTAATTATAAGAACAATTAATCAACCTTTGGGCGATCCTGAAATGCCTTATAATAATACTTAAATTAACCCATAAATCAATTATTCATAATTTAGCATCCATACTACGGGTAATTGAAATAAAATCATTAATAATTTGAAATCAAAAAACTTTAAAATTTTGGCCACTTTGGTGACTAACAAAATTTATCATACTTGATCTCAAATAAATAAATATACATTTAAATCATACATAACATTCTCATTAATTTTAATTTAACAATAAAAAAACATACACATTTTAAAAATACATTATTCATATAATAAAAATATTAATATTAATTGGTGAGACAATTCAATAATATCACCACACTTGATACTTGATCCATGAAAAACAAACAATTAATCCAACAATAATTGATTCATGGAATTTGCAATTCAAACATTTAATTTCTTTAATTCAATAAATTCTCATAATAATTCAAGCCTTTTATTTTGCAATTAAAACACAACGGAAACAAACATTACAATTGCACATTAAATATTTGTTTTGTTTGATCCATCATTAAACTTGATGCCCACAAAAGACACCTAACCAACAAAAACTTTCATCATCATGTCATTGAATTCAAGTAAACCATAAAAGAAAAACATTAAAACATTAAGGCTGTGTTCTTTTGGGTGGATGTACTATTCACAAGGAATGGGAAGAGATGATTAGGAGGTGAGTGGCGTGTTCTTTTGGAGGTGATACAAGGTGATGAGAGGAGATGATTAGAGGGATTGACTGAAAATTCAATCTCACCATCTATGGTGAGATTAGAAGGTGGCACAACTAGATTTACCAAATTACCCTTCATTATTTAATTTTTGTTACATGTAATTTAACAGTTAAAATCAATACACGTGGTTTTAGTTTACTTTCTTAATTATATGTTAACGATAATAATAATTTATTATGGTTATAATAAAAAATTATTACTTCTAAAATTACAATTAAAAAGAAAAACAAAATTAATGTAAATAAATTATTTTCCACCTTATATATTAGTTTTATTTTCATACAAAATATATTGTATCATTCATTTCTTATAAACATTTTTTTTATATTTTCAATCATTCAATAAAATTTATAAAATAATTTTAAATTATTTATATATAATTTTATATTACCTATAACAATAGGGACATTTTGGTAATCTAATTTTTTTTTCTATTAAAAGTTTTTTTTAATATATCTCATCAGCCAATTCAGTCGCAAACTTTCACAAACTTTACTCTCTAATCCACTCTAGAATCACCTCTAAATCGCTTAAAAGGAACAACACCACCTTCATCCTCTAATCCTTTCGATCTCTTTCTCTTCCTCTTCCTCTAATTCTTCTTTTCAAAAGAACACATCCTAAAGAAAGATAACAGTGCAATTCTTCAATTAACAATATATCCCTAAAACTTATAATTAGGGTTTATACAATTGGAAAAAAAATATAAATTTCAAAATCCCTAAATCCATAATTAGGGTTTATCTTAATTTCAAAAATTCCTAAAATCATAATTAAAGTTTATAATATCATAAAACCCCTAAATCATAATTAAGGTTTATTATAGCATAAAATTCCTAAATTCATAATTAGGATTAATACTTTCATAAAATTCCTAAATTCATAATTAGGGTTTATAATAATTTCAGGAGAACACAATTTGGAAAAAAAATCATAATTGGAGAATCATAAATCTAATAACACATGCTCTATGCTCTGATACCACATGTAAATTATTTTATCGTTTCCATGCAATAATACTTCATTATAGAGAACTACTATAGGATCTTAAGATTCATCATTCTCACATGTTATCATCACACTTTCATGCTCATAAATCATAATAGGATACTAACCTTAATCCTTGATCCATGAGAGATTCAATAATAATGTGTTCTTCAACCTCTGTTCTTCAACCTCTGTTCTTCAATCTATCTCTTTGTCTTCGTTACTCCTCTCACACTCTCTTTCTTGATGGCTTATTGTGAGAGAACCTTATATCAGAGACAAAACCCTAATATCCTTTTATAAGACAACGTCCATCAAGTTGGGCTGAGCTTTATTTTATTTTATTATGACTTCTCATAATAACCAATAGGTCCTTATATTTTATTAAATTACAATTGAGCCATCATAATATTTCAAATGAGTCACATAATAGAATTAATTTATCAATTAAATCTAACAATCCACTCACTAACTTAAGGTTTTGTTAGTGGTGAAATAAAGTTTTGACATCTTGTCAAGTTTCGACATCTTGTTTTCCTACTTTTAAGTTGAGATTTCGACACCCATCAATTTTTTAACATATTGTTTTACCGCTTTCAAGTCAAGATTTTGACATCTCGTCAAGGTTTCCGTACCTTGATTTCCTACTATCAAGTTAGGGTTTTGACACCCCACCAAGATTTCAACACCTTGTTTTACTTCATCTAAGTCGGGCTTTTGACACTCCGTGTTATCTCTTTTTTCTTTGAAAAATTAAAACAAAAAAGGAAACATTCAAAATTTCAAATTTGCAAAATATTTTCTTATATTAAAATCCTCTCGCAGGAATAGTTAATGATTTCATCTTTTTTTTATACAAGATTCTATTATCAGGAGTGATCAAATCTATTTTTCTTTTAGGTCCTGTTTTTTTTAATGATCATCGTATATCTGGCAAGCGACATAATCTTATTCCTAATCTTTTTCTTTATTTTTTTAAATCGAAACAAAATTAATATTTCTTTTATTACTTATCTATTATTTATCTCTTACTGCGATAATATGAAAACATCAAATTTTTATGATATCTTTTACTTTTCTTTTCTTGATCTTGCTTTTCTCTTGTGAGCCACAAGAATGGACGTGTGCAACTTCCTCCTTGTTATTTGCTTAGCTCTTGGTAAATCACTGACATTTCTTTCTTCCGCAATACCTTCTGTTTCCCAAAAGTCTTGTGAGTATCATTTTCCTATTGACCTTTGTTCATGGACGCCATCTTTGACTGTTCTTTTTCAAAAGTCTAGTCGAACTATAATTATCAGTCTTCTCTGTATAACTATGGGATTTCGTTCTTACCTCAAACACCAAGGGTGGACCAAGTCGATATCATGTTATGGTTTGCAAACAGTGTAGCATTCTTTGTCTTCTTCATATGCTTGGTCAACGTTGCACAACATCAAGCATGCAGAACCAACCACAGATCCTTATGAAGGTTTCTGCTTTCTCTTCTCTTTTCTTTCCGTTTCTCACTAATCATACTCTATCATATCTCTGATGCTAAAACTATTCAGATGAAAATATCGTTTGAATAATTTCTTAATCTTCTCTACCAATTTTCGAAAGGATACACTTGGTGTACTGAAAAATAGTCAACTTAATTACAACAGATTGTCAGGTTTAATTATCACTAGTTGTTGTTTGGAGTGTTTGTGAATTTACGAGTGTATGAATTAAGCACACATTGATGTTAGTTTATATATTATTTTTTAGTTAATTTAATTTCATTTGCTCAAATAAAAACCAACTCTAAATATGTTATTTATAATATCTTCACTCAACGATAAATATTACTTTTAGTTGCCACAAAAAAAAGTACCGATATAATTTATTTGAGTAAAATAGGAAAAAACATTCAATAAAATTTTAGACTTTTTAAATCAAAATTATTAAGAACTCCAAGTTGGTCTCACATGCCTTCATTTTTTCACAATAGGCGCATTATCCTTGTGTGTTATTTGAAGTTCTCCATGTAGTTTTCTCCCACTAATTCCTGTGAAGATGTGAAAATGAATAACACTTTGTTAGAATTAGAGAATTGATATACTATAGTTTCTTTTGGCTTAGCAAATTTACTTAAATAAACTCTGATCTTACTAAGTACAAATTTAAAAAAAAATAATAATACAAATACATATAAGTCGTGCCTATAAACCATAACTTCATGAAGTCGTCGTAATAGAGAACATCGCAACTTTAATTTAATGAGAAAGAAATTGTGTTAATAAAACATGGCTTTGATGATAGGAGCCAAACCATCCCACCTCGGAGAGAATTTTGTAACGAAGTGTTTGAATCAGGTAATTTAAGATAACGATTTATTTATTTGAAAAATTTAAAATTTTTTCAAAAAAAATAATATGTTTGGATGAGAAAATTAAAAGAAAATTAAAATTGAGGAATGTTAAAAAGTATTTCAAATAAATAACACAATAGAATTTGAAATTCACTCAAAAAAATAAAAAAAAAATTGAAATTCTCCAAGTTGTGAAATTGTTCATTTGTTAAGACAAAAAGAATTCACATGTCCAAAACATCAAGTTAAGGAGGATAGAAGGTCGAGACGAGTCTATTTGTGTCAAGAGTTGAGTTGAGTTGGGCCAAAGGTCGAGTTGGACGGGCCGAAATTCGAACCAAGCATTACCGTACCACAGGTCAAACTAGATTGAACCGAGTCGAAGGTCGAGTCAAGCTTGTCCGAACCGAAGGTTGAGCAAGGCCGAGTCAGAGGTCGAGCTGGGCCTAAGGTTGAGCTGTGTAAAAGGTCGAAGAAGGCCAGATCAGGCTGAAGGTCAAATCGGGTAGGCCCAAGACAAAACCAGATCGGGTCGGGTCAAAGGTCGAGTTGGGATGGACTGACGGTTGAACCGAGCCAACTAAAGCCAAAGGTCCAACCGTGCCACCTAGACTAATGGTCAAGTCAATTTGGCCCAAACTAGGCCAAAGGTTGAGCCCCCGGGTGTGGCCAAAGGTCGAACCAGGCCAGACCGGGACAAAGGTCGAGTCGAGTCGACCTAGACTGAAGCTCGAGTTTTGCCTACAAAAGGTCGAGCCAGTCCTGCCTAGGATGAAGATTGAGTCAGTTCAGGTCGAAGGTCGAGTCGAGCCAAGCAGAGTTGAAGTTCGAAAAGATTGGATCGGACCGAAGGTTGAACACATTCGACCTGGGACAAAGGTCGAACACATTCGACCTGGGACGAAGGTCGAACACAGTCGACCTGGGAAGAAGGTCGAACAAGGTCGACCTGGGACGAAGGTCAAACTGAGCCCGCCTGAGACGAGGCTTGATTTGGGCCGAAGGTCGAACAGGGCCGACCCAATTCGAAGGTCAAGCTATGTCGACGACAGCGAAACCTCGAGTCAAACCGGTTCGGACTGAGCCGAAGGTCGAGTTGGGCATGGTTGAGTCGAAGGTCGAGTACAGTCGACCCAAACCAAAGATCAAGGTGGGCTAACCTGAGTCGAAGGTCGAGTCGGGTTGTGTCAGGATGAAGGTTGAATCAACTTAGGTCGGGGTAAAGGTCAAGTCAAATTGGGGCAAACCAAAGGTCGAGCTAGATCGAAGGTCAATTGGAACCAAAAGTCAAGACGAGTCATGTCGAATTGAAGATCGAGCTAAGTTTAGTTAGGTTCAAAGTTTAAATAGAATTCCCCATAAAATAGAAAATAAGTATGGATGTAATTCAATTGAACCAAACATTTCAATTTAAAATATTTGAAATCACTTCATCCAAAATAATTATTTAAGAAATGAAGAGAATTAAATTGTGTGTAATTCAATTACTAGGTATTTCAATTTCTTGAAATTATTGAAATCCCTCATCCTAACATAAGATTATAATGTTTAATCATATTTTAGTTATTTATTTCAACATACCTCTCAAACTTTGATTAATAGGTTACTCCAAAAACTTGCATCGGCATACGTTTATTAAGTTGTCTTTACTCTTTGTAATTAATACCTTACCATTATTATTACCTCACACACACCATTCCGCACACAAAACATGGGGAAGAGATTATCCAGTTAGGGGGTTGAAGGTTGAGATGGATTGCTCCAGGTTAAAGGTCGAGATAGATAGGTCCAAGTTAAAGGTCAATACGAGTTGGTCCGAACTAGGGCCTGAGACAGACCATTGTAGATTGAAGGTTGAAACAGGTTTACTCGACCACATGTTGAGATTGCTCAACCTAGGCTGTAGGTTGAGATTGCTTAGCCTTGGAAAAAAATTGAGATGGGTTGTTTTAAACTGAAGGTCAAGACGAGTTGTCTAGGACCGTAGGTTGAAACTAGTTGTTTTAGGCTGAAGGTCGAAACAGGTCAGTTTGAATCGAAAGTTGTGATAGGTCGGCTCAAGTAGAAGGTCGAGTCAAACTGGTCCAGAATAAAGGTCGAAACGGATAAATCCAGATTGAAAGTGTGTTTAAGTCAAGATTCTTGTTTTCATACAAATTGTTGCTTATATATCAATAATATATTTTAAAAAAATGATATTTTCACGTTGAGAAAAAAAATCGTGGACCAGTCTAGGTTCATAGGATTTTTATTGATATTTTCACCCTTTGAAAATTTTTTAATTGGAAGTCTTTTGGTCCTCTAAGTTTTGTTCAGTCTTAACCCATGTGAGTCCAAATTAAACTGTGGAATAGACTGTTAGAATTAATTGACGAATTAATTCTATTAGTGACCCATTTAAAATATTATGATGGACCCAATTGTGATTTAATAAAATTTAAAGACCTATTGGTTATTATTATGGGAAGTGATAATAAAATAAAATAAAGATAAATTAAATACCAACTTGATAGATGTTGATTTATAAAAGGGATTGGAGTTTTGTCTCAGGCCATAAGGGTTTTTTCAAAATAACCCATCAAGAATGTGTGAGAAGAGAAAAGAAAATAAAAGAAAAGAGATAGATCGGGAAATGGTGGTTGAAGAGCACACAAAAATTACAAATTAAAGAACACATTTTCATAGGATCTCTCATAGATCAATGTTAGTACTTTATTATGTTTTATTGTGTGAGAATCCTAAATCTTAAAGATCTTTAATAATTTTACATGTGGTATCAAAGTCATATGTTGTAGGATTTATGATTCTCTTATATTTCTCCTTTTATGATGTTTATTCTCAATTTTTATGAATCCTAATTAAAATTTTAAGGGTTTTTTTTTTTTCGCTGCTCTAAAGATCGAATGCGAATGCCATAATTTTAATTGCATCTGCGAAATTGCATTGAGAAAATTGCCGCCGCGTGAAGATTGAATAAGAATCGGATTCCACTGCCATTGAATAAATGCATCCTGTCATGGTTTAATCTTAATTAATATTGAATGTTTTGTTATGCCATTTTGATGAATGTCGTGCAATTGCAACTACGTATATGTGAATATTAACGGTTAGTATATGCAAATTGAATGGAAATCAAATATCAATTAACGTAAAGTGGCAAAGTGGATGTGAATGTGCTTTTGAAAACTGACGCACGAACATTTATGTGAGTGAGTTGGGAATTTTTGGTAAATTGAATATTTTAATCATAAATTATATAATTATGAATTAATTGGATTCAAATGTAATGTTTTTTATTGGTTTATGTTATCAATAAAATTAATGTTAATTATTTTTATTTATATAAATAGTTTTATTTTAATTTGGAATAAAATGTATGTTTATTATTGTTAAATTAAAATTAATGAGAATGTTATGTATGGCTTATAGCAATTAAATGAGTATTTATTTATTTATTTGAAATCAAGTATGATAAATTTTGTTAATCACCAAAATGGCCAAAATTTTAAAGTTTTTGTGATTTCAAATTATTAATGTTTTTGTTTCAATTACCCATAGTATGGATGTTAATTTATGAATAATTGATTTATGGGTTAATTGAAGTTCATTATTATAATTTTAGTTATTGAATAGCTAAAAATTTGAGTTCTAATTTAATTATTGATAGTTCAAGAATTTGAGATAACAATACTCTAGATATGTGTGATTTGCTTTCTAACTACAGTTATACTGAATTATGTATTATTTTTTATTGTATTAGTGAAAATAATTAAAAATATAAATTAAGTATATTATTTTGGCTCCCCCATACTTATTAGTCAAGATCCGTCATTGTCTAATTATAAGATTTTTTTTCACAGTAACCCATCAAAAGGCAAATAGATAAATTAAGAAATACTGGTTGAAAAGTACATAAAAGTTACAAATTGAAGAACGTATTTTTACATAATTTCACATGTATTAAAGTTAGTACTATATTATGTTTTATTGTGCGAGAAAATCTTAAAAATCGTTGATAATTTTACATAGACCAGATTTTCTGCTCTTTTTACGAGACTATTCCCCTATGCCGAATATTCAACTTCCAAATTCAGAGTCATAAAACCGGACCGTTCACGCGGTTGCAAATGAATGCTTTTCATGATAACCAAAAAAAATATTATGGTTCCATTATTTTTATTTTTGGTACCACTGTTTTTATTTATTGTTGTTAATAAATATAAAGCATAGGGCCCTATCAGCAACCCCTTTGACAGTAACATTCAACAATACCAAATTAACGCAACACAAAAAGAAGTAATTCTTTAAGCATCGCAAATAATCACGTTTGCAAATTGCAATGCCAAGTCATTAGTTACTGTACTAGAATGTTTAAACTTTAAATAAGTACTTTTGAAGTAAACAATTTTTTTTTTAAATAGTTACTTATATAAAAAAAAGTAAAAATTTGCAATTTAATAAATATTAAAATAAACAAATTTTACTGACCTAGAGTCTTAAATTTATCATTGATTGTAATCATAATTAAACTAAAACCAAAAGTATATTTATCCATAAATATAAATAATATCTACGAAAAATGGCGTATTAAATTTATGATCGATACATAATCCGTAGATCATGTTGACAAATGAGGCATTACTTGTTCCACGTGTTGAGAATTGTGGTCAGAGACGCATCTTTGCCTCTTTTTTGCTCATAAAGTCTTTATAAAATAAAGCAACGTTCCAATTTTTCTTCTCCCTAACACTGCGATTGCTCACCAAATACCAACGTTCTCATTAATCTGCAAGGTCGATCGACCAAGTTTTGAAACCACTTCACAACTTTCTTCAAAGATTCTTATTCTGGGCTGATCGAGTTCTTCGTATCATGGGACGGATGTTACATGGTTTGGCTTGTGCACTTGTTGTTTTGTTGTTCTGTCATTTCAGTTGCTTCGTTAGCTTTGCACAAGTTCAATCTGCGAACGCCACCACTGACCCTTCTGAAGGTAATTAACTGCTTTCTCTCTCTCTTTTTTTTTTTTTTTTTTTCTGTCACAGCTTTTTTCTTCTGCAGAGAGATACTCTCAATCAATGGTTTTCTTGTTGGGAAATTCAGCAGAGAAATTCTCAGGAAGAGAAACTCTTAACTTTGTATTCAATCATGTGGATGATATTATTAGAAATCCAGGAATCATTTGAAAATAATATATTTAGGAAAAAGAAAAAAAAGTTCAATAGTATATAAAAGTGATAGATTCCATAAACATTGAATCTTAAATTTTTATATTAAAAATACTATCAAATTTCTTGTATAGATAATTCACATCTCAAAAGTTAATCGATCTCACCAGTCTAGTGAATTAACATGATGTCATCAAAGATTAATCTCTTTGGAAAAATTAGGTTGATGGTATTTAATAGAAACCTTACTTTTGATTATTTTTTTATTACAGCCTTTAGTCATGTCACTTGAACTAAATTACTGATATAGTTATAGAATAAACATAACCCATGCCATTGGTATACATTTTTTTTTTCCTTTTTATAATCTTTTTGTCAAATATTTCTTGTTTTCTTTTATATAGCTCTTATTCACTAAAAAATTGAAGCATACACAGGTTTTCCGTCTCTGGAAAACCTTTAAAATTCAAAACTCATTTTACTAATCTCTGAATCTTAACAGGATAGAAAGTAACCTTGGTGTTTCGAAACAAACTTATCCTTATTAAAGAAAAAACTTTAAAAAGGGTGAAAAAATCATTTAGTGAACAATTTGTTCGGTGAATCTTCTTTGTTTAATGAATAAGAAACAGAGAAAAAGGAAAATGTTGGGATTATAATAAATTTAAATGAATTAGTTGCATTGTTAATAGTAGTTAATGAGTTAGTTGTTGTGGGTAGTTAATGAATTAATCGTTAAGGGTTTTTAATGTATTAGCTGTTGTGGGTAATTAGTTTACTAGTCGTTTGTAGTTGAGTACAACGGACAGAAAAATTAGTCTATAAATTGCATTGTGAATTATTTAAATGAACAACAACACAAAAGGTGAATCAAGTTTTTTCACAAGAATAGAGAGTTATTGTCTACAAAATGTTATCAAAGCCGGTTAGCTTGAGTGTTTGAGTGTAAAAAGAGAGCTAGAGAGCTTAAGTGGTTTAGTGTTTGGAAAAAAAAAGAGTGAGATGGTCAATCTTACAAATAATGTACCCATGCGTATGTTGAGAAAGGCAGTCAACTATGACAATTGAAGTCTCAAAATGAAGGTTCTTCTTGGTTCCCAAGAAAATTGGGAAGTGGTTGAAAATGGTTTCAATTAACTAGCCAATACCATGAATTGGTCAAATGTCCAATTGAAAATGTTGAAAGAAACCTGTGTGAAGGACAAGGCAGCTTTGTACATCTTGTACCAAGCTGCGGACAAGTCTAGCTTTGAAAAGATTGCAAGTGTCAAATCTTCAAAAGAAGCATGGGATATTTTGGAGAAGGCGTATAAGGGGGATGGTCGAGTGAAACTAGTTTGACATCAAACACCCAGGGGGCGAGTTGGAGAGCATGAAGATGAAGGAGACAAAAGTAGTAGTCCAGTACATTACTTAGTTGAAATTTTGGCGAACCAACTTGCTAGAAACGGAGAGACGTTGCCCGCTAACCGAGTTGTGGAGAAGATTTTGAGGTCATTGATAGACGATTTTGAGAACGTGGTGTGCGTAAGTGAGGAGTCCAAAGACCTATCAACGCTCACGGTTGAAGAGCTTGTCAGGTCCCTTGAGGTGCATGAGCAACGAAAGCAGGAGAAAAAGGTAGAGCCACTTAATCTACTACTCCAAATGAATGGAGAGGCTCGAAACACTCAAGGCAGAAGGCGACACCGAGGAGGTATAGGAAGCGATCCTAGTGGTAGAAGTAGAGGACAAAAAGAAGAGAAAGAACAAAATTGGCGTGGAAGAGGACGACGTCCATGGAGAGGGGGCCGATCAAGCAACTCAAATGTTGAGTGCTTCAAGTATGGCAAGTATGGCCATTATGCAAAGGATTATTACTCAGATAAATGTTTCAATTGTGATAAGGTCAAACATTTCGCTAAATATTATCGGTCTAAGAGTGGAAAAGAAGAGACGATCAACCCCACAAAAGAAGTTAAAGAAAAAGCGACGTTGTTGATGATGGTGCGTAGCTTAGGGGTCGAGCACAAGCAAGTGGAGAACTCATCAAGAAGAACGAGTAGCATGGAGAATTCAACAAGAAGGTTGAGTATAGTTGATCACTCGACAAGACAGTCGAGTAGAGTGGATAGGTCGACAAAACAACCGAGTAGGTTGCATAGGCTGGTAAGACATGTAGATAGCTCGGACAGGGTGGTGGAGAGTGTAAATACCCTGGACAACATGGTGGAGCATGAGGCAAACTCGATTAACTTAGTGGGACACTTACATAGCTTGATTAAGTTGATGAAGTAAGTTAAGTACTCAGATAGCTTAGTGGAGCTTGTGAAAAGCTCGAGTAACTTGAAATTTGAAGAAAAAGAGCTTGTAATTCAAAGGTTAGAGATTGCAAACAGAGATTTGTAATACAAAATTGAAAAGGACGTTAGAGACAATTCAATTTTATAAGAAAGCTTAGAGAGAAGGAAGCAAGCTTTGCAAAAGCTACACTTGGAACTTGAACAAGATGTTTCAAGTTTGCAAGAATAGTTACAAGTAGAGATGGATCTGAGAGCTGCATTGGAGGTGCAATATGAGGAGTGGCAACTTGCAATGGATAAGGAGATAGATACGATTGAGCGCAACAGTACGTGAAAATTGTCTGATCCCTTAAAAGGAGGTCAACCTATCGACATGAATCTGGTTAAGAACATGTTGGCTACTAAGATAGCAAGGAATCCAATGAGTAACAAGTCATCCAAAGACAAGAACAAGTCGGCCAAAGAAATTAATAAGTCGGCTAAAGAGAAGATCAAGTCGACTACGAAGAGAGTAGAGAACAAGCAAACTACAATGAAGGAGTAGTCGTCCATGAAGAAAACAGAGAACTTGGCTACTCATGAAACAAACAAGCACAATGTGAGAAGGGTTATTGCATGTGGAAAGCTGGGATGAACAACAGAGGAACCAAGATCATGGATAAGAGAAGAATTTAAGTTTACGGGGGAGTTTTGTTGGGTTTAGAATAAAATTAAATGAATTAGCAATTGGAGTCTTAATAATAGTTAATGAGTTAGTTGTTATGGGTATTTAATGAGTTAGCTGGTGTGGGTAGTTAATATACTAGTTGTTGTGGGTAGTTAGTTTACTAGATGTTTATAACCGTTGTGAGTACAATGGACAAAAAAAATCTATAAATTGTATTGTGAATTATATAAATGAACAACAACACAAAAAGGTGAATAAGGTTTTTTCACAAGAATAGAGAATTGTTGTCTATAGAAAATACTTTTTTTTTATTGTATGATATATGTTTATTTATCAATTTTTTAATTCGTAGTGATATTTTTTATTACAAGACAATAGCAGAGGCATAGTTATAGGGTTTGAAATTCCCCTTATTTTCATATCTCAAAACAACAAATATATAGTCAATATATAAGGATTTTCAATCCTATACTTACGTTCCCTTATTAATCTAGTGAGCTGTCTATGACTAATTTAGAGGAAAGATATTATTGAGAAATTCTAAATATATAAGGGATTTATATGATTGATAATCAATCAATAATAATTGAACATTCCTTCTCAAGTTGGTGCATAGATGTCACACATGCAGAAAACACTCGACTTGAGACAACTTTGGTGAGGATATCAGCTAATTGGTCCTCAGATCGAATTTTAGGTAATTGCAAAATGTCCTCGTCCAACTTTTCCTTAATGAAAAATCTATCCACCTCAACATGTTTTGTACGATCATGCTGAACAAAATTATGAGCAATATCACAAGCTGCTTTGTTGCCACAATACAATCGAATTGGTTGTGTAGATGAATATCCCAAATCTTTAAAAAGATTCCTTAGCCATAATGTTTCACAAAGAGCTAGTGCCATACCTCTAAATTCAGCTTCTGCACTTGAGCGAGCAACAACATTTTGGTTATTGCTTATCCATGTAACAAGATTACCATATACAAAGGTGAAGTATCTAAAGTTGACCTTTAATCGTCTATTGATCCTGCCCAATTTGCATCTGTGTATGCATCTATGCTTTGATAATTTGAATTTTTTGTGAATAGAATTCCCTTTCCTAGGGCAGATTTCAAATACCTTAAAATTTGCATGACTGCATTCACGTGTTTCTCGTCGAGGTTATGCATGTATTGACTTACAATGCTTAATGCATAAGCAAGATTAGACCTTGTGTGAGATAAGTACATTAATCTTTCAACAAGTCTCTGGTATTGTCCTTTATTAACAAGTACTTGATTAGGATCTACACACAACTTTAAACCTTCTTCGATTGTGTATCAATAGGTTGACATTCTGACATTCTAGTTTCCTGTAAAAGATCTAAGGCTTATTTTCTTTGAGATAGAAGGATCCCTACATTTGATCGAGATACTTCAATTCTAAGAAAATATTTAAGAGGACCTGGATCTTTCATTTCAAATTCTCCACATAAATAATCTCTTAGAGCTTTTCTTTCTTCAACATCATTTCTTGTAACCACCATGTCATCCACATATACAATGAGCACAACAATCTTACCGTGTTTCTTCTTTAAAAATAAGGTGTGATATGAGTTGCTTTGATAGTAACCAAAAGTTTTCATTAATTTTGTAAACCTTCCAAGCCATGTTTTTGAAGATTGCTTCATCCCATACAATGACTTCTTCAATCTGCACATCTTTTGGCTATGCCCTTTCTGTATCATGTATCCGGGTGGGAGATCCATGTAGATTTCTTTTGATAATTCACCAAGTAAAAAGGCATTCTTCACATCGAATTGGTGCAATGGCCAATCCAAGTTTGTAGCCAAAAATAATAAAACACGAATTGTATTTATCTTAGCTACTGGTGCAAATGTCTTTGTGTAGTCAATCTTGTATGTTTGAGTGTACCCTTTTGCCACCAACCTAGCTTTATAACGTTCAATTGTTTTGCCTGCTTTGTACTTCACAGTGTAAATCCATTGACACACAACTAGTTTCTTTCCTGTTAGACAATCAACAAGTTCCCACGTTTTATTTTCCTGTAAGGATTTCATCTCTTCATCCATTACAACTTTCCACTTTGGATCAACTAAGGCTTCTTGTACATTGTTAGGAATAACCACAGTAGATAATTGATTTATTGATTTGATTCTGACAAATGATGGGTTGATACATATTTACTCATGGGATATTTAGCTTTATTAGATAAAATAGGTTCATATGTGGGTTTAGGATTACCTTTAGTGTGACGTTGTGGCAACTATTTTCTAGAGTAGGATCATTTTCAGCAGACAATTGTCCCAATACACCTCAATAAAATGGGGTTGTAGAGCGAAAAAATGGTCACTTATTGGAGGTTGTTTAAGGTTCATTAATACAAACTAATATGCCTTTATCATACTAGGGAGAAGCACTTACCTCGATTACATATTTAATCAACCGGGTTCTTTCTAGCTCAAATAACTTTCAAACACCATTACAGATTCTTATTGAAGCAATAGATGCAACTGTTGTTCCGAGTTTACCTCCTCACGTTTTTGGTTGTGTAGCATTTGTACACTGTTAGTGAAAAAACAACACGACTAGTGCATCGGTCATACATAACAAGTAATAAGTATTTTATCGTTCTCTCCCAAGGAACTTGTGCAACGCATGACAACTCTTGCAATTCATGACTCAATTAGACACAAAGTTCACAAAACACTAAGAAACTCTTTTTGTATTTTATCAAATAATTGGTGTCCAACAAGAAATTAACATAGTGTATTTATAATTTGTAAAGATTAGACTTCAACCACTTCATTCTCATGCATTCTAAATTATCCCAATTCCATATTCATGTTAAAATCAATTCACAAGAATACTCAAATCCTATTTCTAGAACCTTTGAGCCCATGATCACTCATCAAGTTTCAATCCCTTAAATCCTCAACAAGTGAAATCATGCATTAGTTTCAAGAATCCAAGATTACTAATGAACCAAGTTCTATTCCTAGTTACAAGCATCCATTAGGTATTTAATTTCAAGTCTAGATTCTAAAGATGTTTCCTAACACCTCAAGAATCACAAATCAAGTATGGGAAAAATCCACATCAATCATTAAGCATGAAAATCAAATACTAATTTGAATTGGAAAAGCATATATATATATATATATATATATATATATATATATTAACCATACAATTTTACATAAGAATTCAATGTTTTACATATAATATCAACAAATAGGAATTGCTCTCCATGGTGGAGAACATAGTGTTTTACAAAATTGAAGAATAGGGAAGCCATTTGAACCATAAAGTAGAAGCAATCCCTCTTCCAAGTTCTTGACAACTACTCCATGCTCCAATTGCACTTCCCATTGGCATCTCTACCTCCAATTTTATAACCCATCATCTTCTCCAACCTAAAAGGGGTAAAACCTTCATGGATGAAGAAGGAGACCCAAGAAGGAGAAATAAGAGTTTCCCAACACCCCTAGCAGCCTCCAAGAGCCTCTCCCAAGCACCCAAGGTGTTTCTATTCGTGAAAAATGAGGAATCCCCTAAAACTCTCGTAGAAACATGATTAAATAATCATATTCGCATATTCTCGCCCAATGACTTCATTCTCACCCAGCAAGGCCTAAAATTGACGTTCTCAAATATGTAACTCACTAGGCGAGTCATAATTTAGCCCAACGACTCAAATATTGCAGTTATGGGCTATCATTTTCGCCCAGCTAGCCACTAGCTCGCCCAGCAAGTCAGCCTACACCCAATGGTCATTTTTTGGCCTTTTAAGGGAGGTCCAAGGCTACATATACCTATAGGTGAGTCCTTTCTCCATGTTTGCAGTGTTGGGCTTGATTTCGGTGCCCCCCCACAAGAGTATTTGTCTAAAAATCAATCTTTCTTATCATGCTTCCTTGAGTTTCAGTTTGTTTTCCTCCACCAGAATTGCTTTCTCTTGTTTTATTTCACACACTCATAATAGAGATTAGAAGTAAAAAAGCATAAAACAACTAAAATAGAAAATAATGCAAAAACAACATAAACTTGAGGATTAAACAAGATAAAAGCTATGAAGAAGTTGATTTATTCACGAATCTTAACATTAATAAAAGGTAGAAAACAACGTTATCATACACCTTCATGCACATCAATGAAATAAGTTGGCCCCTAAAGCGTTGCAATGTGTAAGAAATGTCATGCATAAAAAAGGTTATCGATGTTATCATCCCCCAAGTAAGAAAATGATCATAACTCTGGATGTGGTTTTTCATGAAGATACAATGTATGTTTCCTCTAAGCCTGGATTTCTAGGGGAATATCATCAAGAAATTCAAACTTTAGATTATGAATATGATAATTATGTGAAAGATTACTCTAAAATTGATAACCAAGAAGCCAACAACTATGATACCATATTACAAAATAGTAACAAAGGCATAATTGTAGGGTTTGAAATTCCCCTTATTTTTTCATATCTCAAAACAACAAAAATACAATCAATATATAAGGATTTTCGGCCCTAGACTTATGTTCCCCTATTAATCCAATGAGTTATCCATGACTAATTTACAAGAAACATATTATTGAAAAATCCTAAATATAGAAGGAATTTATATGATTGACAATCAATCAATAATAATTTAACACTTTTGTTATGATACCATGTTTGTCGAGTGATATTCTTAAGGTCGCACTTGAGGACTAAGGAAAATAAGGGTTTATCCCCAATAGAGGACTAAGGAAATTTGTTTTGCTTTTTGGGAAGATAATAAAATTAACAGATAAACAAGCGTAAGCAAAACACAGATCAAATCTTCCATAAATAGGTAATATGCAAAATAATAAAATGCATTAAACAGAGAAGGGAGGAACCAACAAGTACCAAAACTTTTTAACATGGGAAAACCTCAGTATGGAAGAAAAACTCACGGGATCTAGTCTAGTAAAATCTTCCACCAATAATAATTAATGGGTACACCACAAGTTTTCTTGGAGATTACAAGGATCAATAGAGCATTATTCTCTTCACTAACAAGGTGGATAACAAATCTCAATAGGTACTTTAAATAAACAACAAAAGGAACCCCAATATATGAGATGAGTAATTAAAAATTTTCTCCAAGATAGTTTCTCTGCACAAATTTGCACAAGATAAACTGGTTGTTGTTTTTTTCTTCTTCACTCTCTTTGATGGGTTCTTTTCTTTTCTCACTAGAGGCACTCACAACTTATTTCTCTTTGTCTCCCCACACTATTCTCTCTCATAACTAGGGATATCAACGAGGCGGGTAGGGTACGGGTAGTAGCTCCTCCGTACCCTACCCACTGGATAAATATTCGTCCCGTACCCGTAACCATATCCGTGCGGGTATCCATTATGCGGGTACCCACATATTTTTACAAAAAATAAAAATAAATATTTAACAACATATTTTAATCGCAATTTCAAATAAAATACAATACATAACATTCATAAATTTAAAATAAAAATCCAAATAACTCATTTAAATAGTGTTAATGACAATTTACAAAGAAATGATTTTTTTTAAACTAATTGATAAAAAAGTAACTCATTCAAAATAAATATGTTAATATTTTGATTTTTTTTAATTTAAATTAGAGTATAGTGGGTACTGGTATCCACGGGTCCAGATACTATGATACTCGTACCCGTCCCATTAACATGCAGGTATAAAAAATACCCGTACTTGTTACCCACGGGTAGCCATTTATAATATCTATTTCCTACACGTTGCGGGTTTTATCCGCGAATACTCACAAGTACGAATTTTGTTGACATCCCTACTCATAACAAATATGATGCAAGAGTTGCATATTTTAAATTGCATGATGGGATGAGAGTCCATAAAAAAAACCTCCTTTTTATTTTTTTTTAATTAAATCAATGTGGACCCAATAAATTAGTGATGCACATGACACTTTCCACATATGGCATGAATGTTCGGATCTCATGTCTATCAAGTGATATTGTTAGGATCAATACACCGCATCCAAGATATTTTTTGCTTTGGAGTTTGGAGTTTCGTCATAGATTTGTCCACATCTAGAAAAGTTGAAAGATGACAAAATATTTAAACTTCCTTTAACTTTAACTCCTAAACGATATGAGAGTATTGGATCGATATACCGAGCATTTTCCAAAAACTAAATAAAGTCTTTGTGAATGTCTTATTCTCCATCCTTATTTATATATATTTCACTTTTCACTCTTCATTTTATAATTCCTACATAGAATGAGTAAGAATGCTTACTTTTATTTTTCAACGAGTCACATAAGTTTTTTCTCTCACTTTATTAGCTTTTGTACTCACTTCAAATATTTCGAGTGATATGGTTATACTCAATTATCACATCCAAAATATTTTTTTGCTTTTGAACTTAAAACTTCGAACACGGTTTTTTTTTTAAAAAAAAAATACTTCAAAGGATCAAAGAACAAAGATATATTTAAACTGTAATTGACATCGACTCTTAAATGACGCAAAATTATTAAATTTATATATTAAATTACTTTATCCTAATTAATAATTAAAATTTAATGTTTTTAATTACAATATTATTAGGTATTTATATTTTATAAATAATATAATGTATAAATACTAATATTGTACAATATTATTAGGTATTTATATTTTATAAATAATATAATATATAAATAATAATATTGTAAATTATTTTTATTTTAGCTTTAAAAAACAAAGACAGCTTAATGGCTAGTCTGTCTCGACTCGTCATCAATTTAACAAACTAGTCGAGTTTAATAAACTAAGCAAGATGAACTAAAACAGAATGTGAGATGAAAAATTCAACTCAACCTATTAAATTTCTATAAACTAGCATGGTTACTCATAAGCTTTGACTCGTCATATCACCCCTAAAATTTATCAACTTAAAAGAACTTTATTTGTTTAGTTTTAATTTGTTGAGATAAACTAAATCCCAAACCTTAAAATCTATCAAACTAAATTTGTGAAACATAGATTTTAGAAATGGATTTTGAATGTAATTTAAGTTAGATTTTGCATCTCACTTCTATACTTTGACTGGTTCATGTCTCGCGATGGACCATTGTTACGATTGAGGGAGAATCATAGCTCCCCAAAATTTTAAATTTTATTTTATATATATATATATATATATATATTATATATATATATATATATATATATATTATATATATATATAT
>Ga0214542_1002426_pt1 | contig 38564 bp, 13 predicted proteins | sample CNSS1metaG_FD_160096 | JGI IMG/M metagenome (GOLD analysis project Ga0214542, IMG submission 160096) | Root nodule microbial communities from cowpea collected in UCLA plant growth center, Los Angeles, California, USA - CNSS1 | ecosystem: Host-associated > Plants > Roots > Nodule | place: USA...
ACGATTCGGAATGGTCTTCATAGATTACAAAAATGGTTTGAAAAGATATCCAAAACTATCGGCAATGTGGTACAAGAACTTCCTCAAGAAAGAAACCAGACTTTATGCCTCTAGCAAATAAGATACTTACTATTAAATTCATTCAATTTAAATTATTTTCTAACTAATTCATATTCTTTTATTCTAAAAAAAATATACAGACAGGTCTTACAAATAGAGATTCTTTGATTGTAATTCTTTCTTTCTTTGATTAGTCTTTGATTGTAATTTTAAAGTCCTATATATACATTTGGACTTACAGATACATACATTTTGTACATCTGTTGGTAATACAGTCAGAATGAAAGAGACACATTATATTGTTATTATAAAGTTGTCATTTAATTACCATCTCCATCATCTCTCTCTCTCTCTCTCTCTCTCTCTCTCTCTCTCTCTCTCTATATATATATATATATATATATATATATATATATATATATTTATATATATATATAACAATAATTTATAAGTATATTATTATATTTAAAATTTTGAATGTTGGATTAAAATAGTCAACGAAATTAAAAAATTGTGAATGTGTGCAATGTAATTTTAGTTGGTTTAGTGGTTTGTATTTGATCAGATGCTTTGATCCGCTTCATACATAGTTTGCTAAGTTATGCTTATTAGTCTGATTGGAGTACGGGACTATATAAGAGTATTCTTATAAGCGTAGAAATGAGTGTCCCTAATGTGGAGGATACGATGAAATTTTCAGCTAACGATAAAAAAAAAAAAAAAACTAAACCTAAATTTTCATTTGGCTACATAAAAAAAAAAAAAAAACAACATGGGGTATTTCTTGTGTTGTAGGGATGTTTGTTTTTTTTTAGGTATGCTATTTGTTTTGAACAATCACAAATTGATTTCTTTACAGAAAACCGCAGTCAACATCATTGATTGTTTTAGACAATATTATTTAAATGATATCGTTTATTTTACTATTTTCTTCTTGTTGTCTTTTTATATAATTATTTTTGCGCCAATACTTTGTACATGTAAATATCAGATATAAGAATTTTTTTCTTCTTCTTTATTTTGAAGTGCTCTATCATGCATCTCTCGAATGAACAAAAGTTATGAGAGATTTGAAATCCTTAAATTATTAAAACTTAATTAAGCTAAATAACATATATATAAATACTTATTGTATATCTCGTCAATTTATTTTATAATATAACGCAGAATAATGTTGACTTGAAAGACTGACTAAACTTTTTTCTCATTTATTTAAGTTATTTAACCATGTATTGAGCTGCACGCTCAAAGATGGAAAATTAAAAAGAAAAAAAGTGACTAAACTTTGTGATAACCAAGTTTAAGATTACTATATATTATTGTTAACTTTTTTTCCACGTTTTCCCAGTGAATTTGAATATCAGCAATGGTGGCATTGTTCAACGTATGTAAGAAATATTTTTAGCAAGAAAACAAAACTTTTAGTAGTAATTGTATTATCTTAATTTGAATGGTCAAAGACGACGCATATTTTGAAAAAGGGAATGTCTTGAGTCATTTCCGCACGAAGTTGCATGGAAAAGGCAAAGAGCGGGTGAAACGTTTTCTTTACGGAACTTTAAACCCGCATTTTAGTGTCCTACAAAATCATTGCTTCATCCAAATCTGTTTAAAATATATTTTAGTGAAAAATAAGTGTTTATGATTTTAAAATAAAAGTATTTAAATGGGTATGTTTTTTATATCAATGTTTGTTTTCTTGATATAAGATTTTTCATAAGCAAGGGAAATCTTTTGCGTCCGGAATTAATTCAATTTCAATAGTGAATATTAACTGTTTGCATGAGTTAATTGTAATTCTAAACATTCATGAATATTGTCATTTCCATTAGTAGCAATTAAAGAATGTTCACAAAATGCGCTCAAGTGGATAAACATTATTGACATTGATGAATGTTGATAAACAGAATTAGGGTTTGGGATGGAGAGGAATGAGTTAGTGATTATGGCAACGCAATGATGGGAAGGTAGTGGTCTGGTAAGTGGCGGCCTCATGATGTGAGAAGGTGACGATTGCATATATTTGGTAGTCTCTGACTTGGTGGCTCATATCTGTCTGACCAATTAATATAGGTGGTTGTCACAAATTGAATCAAAAATCATGTCTAATCGGTTAAAGGTCGAGCCTATTTGCACCAATGATGGAGTTGAGTCGATTTAGTAAAATGTTAAGCAAAATTAATCTAAATAGAAGAATAAAGTTAAATTGATCCGAACTAAAAAATTAAATAAAATCTTCTCAGGATGCAAAATTAAGTTAAGTCGACTCAGACAATGTGATTCATATTCAAGATTGAACTGAGTCGGTTAGGGTTGAAGGTATTAATGTTATTTTTTATCTTTTAGTGGTGTTAAGTTTTGAAGAATAAAATTAACTTTTCCATAGCTTTTATATTGTTTAATTCTCAAGTTTATCTTATTTTTGCATTGTTTTGTATTGTAGTTGCTTTATGTTTGTTTACCTCTAATATCTATTTTAAGTGTGTGAAATAAGTTAATAAAAAGTAATTTTGGTGGAGGAAAATAAGTTGGAACTCAAGAAAACATGATTGGACAACAAACAAATATATTTTAGACAAGTACTCACGTCAAGGGCATTCGAATTGCACATAATGTTACAAACATGAAGAAAAGGTTGAACCGAATCAACTAAAGATGACGAATCGAGGTGAGTCAGCCAAGGCCAAAGATTGAGCTGAGTAAACCTGGGTCTAACAATCCAAACCCAAGGTCGAGTCGAGTCTTACCAGGTCAAGCAACCTAGACCAAAAGTGGAGCCAGGCTAGTTAGGATCGAAGGTTGAGGTGAGTCAAAGGTTGATCCAAGGGGCATGGGCCGAAGTTCGATCTAGGTCAACCTGGACAAAAAGGACAAAGCCGAGTCATCTTGAGTTGAAGGCTTCACCATTTGGCACAGACTGACTCAACTCAACTTTCGGGCTGAACTAACACGTCTAAATACCTTTGAAGGTCGAGCCGAGCCAATTAGAATCGAAGGTTGAGACAAATCAATTCAAACTGAAGGTTCCAAGAAGTCCAGGCCAAAGTTAAACATAGGCTAGCCTAGGCCAAAAGATAGAGCTGAGTCATCTTGGGTCAAAGACTTCATGTTTTGGTACAAACCAACTCAGCACGATTTTCGAACTGGATTGACTCGTCTCGACTTTCGACCTAGATTAAACTTTTGTATTTAGAAGTTAAGTAAATTTTTATATTATGATACTTAATCTTGACCCACCTGAAGAGGAGACTTTGAAAATTAAGGCTTTTTAAAACCTTCCAATGAATTGAAAATGACACATATAGTTCATTACACATTTATATTTTTGAGAACACTCTACCCCGTCCAATATATTTATAAATTTCCATCCATGCTTGTCTGTATATAAGTTAAGCCTAGAGAGGCTCATCTCAATACAATGGCAAGGTTTGAATCATTAATACTACACTTATTTAATGTTTATTACAGTTTAAAAAAAAAGTTTTAATATGATAATATGAATAAAGAACTAGATTAACATATTACTACAGTTACAAATTAAAGAATTATTAAAAATCTGTCCAAGTGGAAGCATGTCATTATTGAGTGTTGATAAATACAATTAGGATGGAGTGGTCTGGTAAGTGACGGCCTCGCAGCTGATAGGTGGCGGAATTATTTTATTATTAGTAATTATTATCCTTATTAAAAAAATAAAATACTGTTCCATTATTAATTATGGGCGCCCAAATTCTGAATCAAATCAAAATGATTGTTAAATGTAAATAATATATTAAAAATTGCTTAACTTCACTGTTTCATTTGGTTGCCATGTAAAGAAGAAATAAAAAAAAAAAAAAACAAAGGCAATATATTTTTTTTCTATCAGGTTTAATTCAAAGCCTCCAACAATGTGTGTTTAAATTAATTAATTATTATAATATTAAAAAAAAATCATTAAGAATACTATCTTTCTTGTGTTAGAAAAAAACAAGCACATAGAATCTGCACACAAGCAGTTAAAAGCAAGTTGTAAAATCCGCATTTACTCGGTCCGTTGAATCGATAAATACCTCTCCATTATTTGAAATGAAGATTAATTGTTGGTTTACTATTGTCGTAAATGGGTGGGTGTGAATTAAGTCAAGATTAGATGGAATTAAGCTTCGATAATGCTGAAATAAAATAATGAAAAATGTGATCGGCACCAGATCTTTATTAATTACACCACTCTCGTTAAGTGGTTATGACCTTTTCAGTTTTTAATTTTAAAATCCATATTTAAAATAGAGTTGGTTTAGATAAAAACAAGTTTGGGTTATTTTTTCTATCTTTTTTGTTTGATAAGTTTTTAGTTTACCAACTATTATAATTATGTAATTTTCGATTTTGAATTTTAGTGGTGACTATTATTTTCAATTTCAATTTAATCTTTTCATTAAACTATTGACGAAATTCAATAAGTTGGAGAAGTGGTTAAACACCAATACTTTATATTATAAGGGCATCCAATATTATAAGAAGTCATATTCCAAAACTAGTTAGACTAAAAATAATATATATACTGCAAAGGAAATTAATTTTGGACTTAGTAAAATGTAAAAAGAAATCCTTAAAAGGACAACAATATGACATTAAATATAATGGCATGTCACTAAACACTTATATGAGACAAATAATAAAATACAGAGAAATCTTGTTGGACAAATTAAATTTTTCCAACGAAATCCTATCAGAGGAAAATATTGGGAATAAACTTGGAATTTGGAGATTTCTTAAAAAATTATTTTCTTAAGAAATAACTCGAAAAGGACTTCGCAAGTTTTGAAAATTTGATCATATAAAAAGGATATTGATTCAAATTTGAAGCACTTCATAGTGAATCAAACCTTGAATGAAATCACTGAAGGGGCTTAGCTTCAAGTTTAAAATGTTATTTATTTTAAGAGCTAAGAAGTAATAAATTTATTTTAAATCTTATATTATCATTTTGTATAGTAAATAATTCATATACGGGTTATAATAATTTTAATGCCATTATATATTATTTTGCAAATAAAAGAAAATTAAAGGAGTTTGGAAAACTTTATGGGTCGCCCCTTGTCTTACCATAAGTAGGTAGTTTTTATATATTTGTCATATTTTTTGTTTTTAGATGTAGAATTCTACTAAAAAATAGTTTCTATATTTTAATATAAATTGAATTACCTAATATTTTTTTATATTTCTTAGAATAAAATTTAGCTCAGTTTTGTTACATTATCAATCTTAAAATAAGTTTTTTTAATTAATTATTAAAATAATTCGATATTCATATCAACAAAACTGAATGGTTAATGAGGAGAACTTAATTGCATAAATGATTAAGAGTTTCATAAAAATTGTGTGCCATGTAATTCAATTCCAACACCCTTAATTATACATCTTCCTCTAATTATATACTAGAGTTTTTAGGAATTTAAATTTCATTTTCTATATTCCAATCAAACAAACATTGAAATAAAAAAAAAAATTATTAATCAATTTTATTCATATCTGCTTTCTTTATGAACAAGACTTGTTTAGAAAAAATACAAATAATGATATACAAGTATATTGAACAAATGAATCTTAACTACAATATCACTCCATCTTCTGAGCTCTAAGCTCAAAGATGGAATTTAAAAAATAAAAAATAAAAACTACAATATCACTAAATGGAATTAAAAAGTCTATCGTTTCTCTTGAGAAAATTCTTGTACCATATTGCAGAGAGTTTCTCATATCTTTTCAAACCATTTTTGTAATCCACGTATGTCATTCCAAATCGCACAGTATAACCCATTGACCATTCAAAATTGTCGAATAAAGACCAAGCATAATATCCCTTTACATTTGCACCTTCCCTGTAACAACGTACGAAGAAAACAAATTAAAAAAATAAAATAAAATACTTGCATAACCAAAAATACCTTTCAGGAATGTAAAATACTACTCACCTAATTGCAGAACGAAGATAGAAGAGATGACGGTAATAGTAATCAATTCTGTAAGTATCTAACAGAGATTCCTCCAATGACAGTGTTTGGTCATTATTAAATTCGTTTACACCTGCAAAATGTATTTTTCTTGTTAAATATATTCCAAATATTTATATATTTGAGAACATAAATATTATATATAAATTCTTTTACTCACCATTTTCAGTTATGAAAATCAAAGGATTGTTGTATTTTTCTTTGGTATACATTACAAGATCACGGATTCCTCTTGGACAAACGTACAACCAATCAGAAGCAATCTGCATAATTATACAATTAAAAGGTTAATTAATTAGTTTCATACTTCGTTAAAGGATTAAACTAAAGTAAATTTCATAAATTTGCAAGCTTAGTGAGAGTATACACATACCTTTATACCTATGGACTTCCCATTACGCTCAACTGCAATTATTAACACATATATAACACAAGCCAATGTTAATTAACCATGATCAAACTCAAGATATATATATAAGCAATTTAGAAAATTGATGAAAAGTGTTTTAGATTGATTACTTACATTCAGAAATGACTAAAGAATCAGTTACATAGTATGGTTGAGCATTGCTTAAATGAGGTGCATCAGAGGCATATATTGAAGAATAGTAGTTTATGCCAATGAAGTCAAATGAACCAATCAGTAACCTAGCTTGCTCCGCAGTAAACTTTGGTAACCGTGATTTCACAAGAGATCGCATACTTTTCGGATATTCTCCTGTTGTTAATGGATCCATGAACCTGAAAATCGACAACCTTTGATTTAGTTTTCCATTATTTAACTCCAACAAACTAAAGAGAAGAGGAACAGAAGTTGATTTCTTACCATCCATACATGAATTCCACTGATCTTTCAGCAGCTTTTTGATCAAATTTGGTATCTGAGAATGGTATGAACCAATTACAAACTAAGGTTATGCCTATCAAACCCTTCTGTGATTCCTGCACATGCACGTTTCAAAATGTATTAGTTTTTGAACAAAGTTTGAACTGATAAAAGAAATGATTCTTAACAAAGTAACAACAAACCTGGTACTTGGTCTTGTATACACGAACAGCTGCTGCATGAGCAAGAAGTTGGTGGTGTGAAACTATGTAGGGTTCTGTACCAGAATCCCCTCCATTGCAATTTGGATTTACCCAACTAGAACAACGTCCTGGTGCCATGGTTCCATTTGCATAGCCATTAATGCTGTAAGTCCATGGTTCATTCAGTGTAACCCAGTGCTTAACTCTATCTCCGAATGCCCTGAAGCAAACGTCCGCGTAATCCCGAAAATCCTTGCTGAAGATTCATACAAGTGTTTGATCAACAAAACTAGCCATTGAACTTTCCCAGAGTGCAGTAATTAATAGTTTGGAATCAAAACTCACATTATGAGAGGACTCAGGAAGCCACCATATTCATCTTCTAAAGCTTGGGGAAGATCCCAGTGGAAAAGAGTTACCAATGGTTTTATACCTGCAAGCAAATAATGTTCATGTTTAATTATCATACACCATTGATAATAATAACTGAAGAATGTGGGATAAAGAAAACTGAGTTTGAACCTTACCATTAGCCAATAGCTCGTTGATGACATTGTTGTAATAGTCGATTCCTTCTTGGTTAATACCTCCACTAAGCTTTCCATCTGCAATGAATGCATTGTTTGTAAAAATCAAATTTTATATTGTCAAATTTAGTCTTAAAATGATCATCGTTCAGCATTTGACTTACTTGGTAGTATCCTGGACCAAGAAATCGAGAATCTGTATGAATCCAAGTTCATATTCTTCATAAATTTAGCATCTTCCTGTAAAATTTATGTGTAATGTATATGTTATTAATTATATTGCACCAACGATTAAAATAAAAGCAAACACAATACTCAAATAAAATACTACTTTGAAGAAATCATATATACCTTATAACGGTGATATGTATCTATAGCCACATCTCCATTGCTTTTGTCCAGTATCTTCTCTGCAAGTCGATTCATACATGTAAATTATATAATTCCTTTTAAGATATATTAACCAAACCATAAGTTAAATATCTGGGAAACAAAATTTATACCTGGATATTTATGGGTGAAAGTATCCCACACACTTGGTCCTTTACCACCTTCTTTGGCACCACCTTCGAACTATATTACATTTTACGAGGAAAACATAATCAGGACCATGTCTTATTAGTGAAATGAACAGATACATTAAGTACTAATTACTATTTGATTAGTGTATCTCATTAGTCTTAATTAATACCTGGTAAGATGAGGATCCAGCCCCAAAGATGAAACCTGGTGGGAAACTATCCCGATTCAGAGAAGCAACATCGACAATAGGATCAACTGCATCGGTTTCTATGCAATTAACATTTGTTTTGCTGATTACAAGAACAAAAGTAATGAGGCCGAGAATGCAAAAGCTCTTGCATGCCATTTCTAATGATTCTGCTTAACCTTTTCTTTTCTGTTTTTTTTTTTTTTCTCTGTCAACGATTCTCGTTAATTCATTGCTTCATGTGGCCACAGGTTTGTGTTTATATAGGGAAAGTAGCATGTGCAGATTGACAGACACAGAGTCTCGTACGCTGATGTTGGAAAAACAATATACCAGAGCTTTGTCTTTGACAAATTCAAAGTTGAATGACAAATATGGCGGCATTTTTTTATGTTATATGCACAAAGCACATTTTCTTCACGGAATCATTCACCAACTTTATTTATTTTTTGTTTTTAACGTCTGAACTACTAATTAATTACTAATTAGCAAGAATGTCTGGTTTAGTGTTTATAAAATAAAAGACACGTCATTCAAATATATATTCATAATTTTTTAAACATGTGTCATTAATATAATAAGTGCTGTACGTGAACCCTACAACCTATACGGTAGGTATAATAGCAACCTTTTGTTGGTTGGTGTTAAGGTTGGATATGGATTGGTTACGCGTTTAACTTCTAATTTGACCAACGTTTCTTAATGGTTAATTACTGGTGCAACTATTCGTCAAACTAAAATTCAAATCAAACCATAAATCTGTCATATGTGATATTATAAAATTTATTATCAGTGGATCATCTAATAATCTCTCAATACACATCGACTTAATTCATGTAATTAAAATCATGAATTTAGATTACTATATATGTCAAATCTAAATTTTTGTTATAAGAGAGAAAATAAACTTCAACAGGGCTTTTAGTTTTGATTTTTTTTAATCCAGCTCTCTGTATTTGAATTAATGTTGGATGTACTGAATTTAATAATCTCTGTTGAATATATTTTGTCAAATATTTACGCGTTAAACATTTTTTTTTAAATTTTAATGCAAATAAAATAGTATTTTAATGAATAAAAAAATAAGGTACATAATTTCTGTCGAAAAAAGTTATATATGTGGATGAGGTCTGGTGTAATTTGTTGACTGGGGTAACCAAATTTTGAGGATGTTGAAGACAATCTTATCCAAAACAAAACAATGATGTTAATTAATCAAATGAACTTTCAAAATTATTCATCTGAGAAAATTCTTTACCATGCTATATCCACGCAATCATCAGACAGTAATAATACGAGGCCAATTCCATGTTTATCTCTTTCTGTAATTTCTGAGAAATTCGTTTTGATTTCAGTTCTAGTAAACGTTTTGGTATGTTATGGACTTTGAACAAACCTTTTATGAACATCATTATGAAGAAGAAAAATAAGGTGATTAAAATATTTTTAACATATGTGCTGTGTGATTTGAGTATACTTTGAAATATTGGATGACTTTCTACTTTGGGTCCAACAAATAATATATTTTTAGGACTTTATGAATAAACAAAGAGCTAGTCACACTTTGTCTCCAACAACCAATTAATTAATATTTAACTTGATTTAAATAAAATGCTGTTATAAGTCAAAATATCTTAATCCAATAATTTGACTAAACTTTGATGCACGAGCAATTATATAAATTTGACCTTTCTTATATTAATTCAATTCAAGCATTATGAAACCCGTGTTGAGAGCACTGGATTTGAATTTGTTGAAAATGTTTACATCAAATTCACCACGAATCTTACCGATTTTGGTGGTTTCAAAGAATTCAAATGAATTTCAAAGAAATAATATTACTTAAACAATTTTCCAAAAGAATGTTGATCACATGAACTTTTTTTTAGAGTGCAAGACTTTAAATGAATTTTCAATACAAGCGCATGATTTGTAAGGTAAATCGTTTAAATTGAAAATATTTATCTATTGGGTCTCTCTCAAAATTATTGGATTTTTTTTTTTTGTATAAATAAAAAATTTTATACCTTTGGACTCCTATATAAATCTTTTCTTTTTCGTAGATTTTATCCAAATTACTTTATTTCAAAGTTAAAAGTACTATTTAAATCATTTTCACAACTAAAATAATTAATTAATTTCAAGAATTTAAACAATTAGGACAAAAAATAAAATATAGTAATTCATCATAAACAAAAAAGAAATTATCTAATTGAAAACAAGGCATAAATTTTCACTTTTGATTCCTCTAATTTTGAAAATATGAAATTATGTATGAAGGATCAAAATGTAGAACTAAGATTGCACCTTTATTTCCTCCACAATTAAAACGGCAGTAATTAAATATATTTCCCATATAGAATTTATATCTTGTTATATTTTAAAATTCCGCCACGCGATCACCACATCAGCGATTTCATTGGTTTCACATTGTAGTAACCAAATCTTCGTTTAAACACATTGCTAAAATAAAATATTATGCAATTCATAATTGACCAACCCAAATTTTCAATGTCAATTTTTTATTTTATTTTTTCTGAATGATGAAAAAATTGTATATCCAACCATTCAATATACGTGTTATTACATCGGAGATATGATCAACTAAAAAGAAAAATAGAAGGCATTATCTTCTTCTTTTTTTTCTAATAGAAGATATTGTCAATGGAAAAATTGATTAATCTCTTAAAGTTTACGGGGTTGATTTTTCTATAACGAAGAGTTTTATCATCCACGTTAATTGCCAAGTTATTGTAATTGGGACGACGGAAATTACTATGTACGTTTGAATTAATTATGTGAAAATGGATATATTTTTAATTGATCAAGTTATATTATTACTGTTACTATTAAATATGACACTAAAGAAAAAAAAGACATTCAGTGCTAAGTCAACACTAACAAGTAAAAATTGATGCTTACTACTTATTAGTATTAAATTTGGGTTCCGAATGTAAGAGCCTTTAAAATCATAGACTAATATTTCATTTAGTTTTTAAGACTTGCTTTAAGTCCACACTAAATTATTACTAATTCATAAATTGATTTTTCAATTAAATCGGTTCAGTGTTAGCTAAGTCAATGCTAATGTACTTTTGTCTTAAAGTTTATTTAATTTAGTGTTGGTTTAATCGATGTTAAATAAAATTTATTTTTAATATTAGTTATTTTGTGTTGGTTTGACCAACACTAATAATAATAACTTAAAAAAAAAATCTCATATGATACCTACGTGTTCAATAAATATAAACAAAAAAATATATATATTATAATGGATAAAGGAGATGTGCATATATGTGAAGGGATGATTGTACAGGAAGGAAATGAATGTGGCTAAAGGAGATAAGAATGAACAAAAAGATAGAGAGAAGAACTTAGATGAAGGAAATATGGAAAAAATTTTAGATGAAGAATGTGTATGTGGATGAAGGAGATCATTTTGGACAAAGGAGATAAATATAAATGAAAAAAGATGAGGAGAATAATTTAAATGAAGGATATGAGAACAAAAATTTAGATCAAAGACATGTGCGTGGACGAATAAGATGAATGTAAACGAAAGAGATGAGTCTAAATAAAGAGATGAATATGAAAAAAATAATGAATACGAATGAAGAAAATAAGTGTAATGAAATTTATATAAAAAATAATATAAAAACCTAATGTGTGAGAAAAAATTTCATCATTAAATTTGGAGCTTTGATTAAAATAATTTATTATTCATATCATTAGAAATGAATATATATTTATAATATATAATTTAGTGTTACACATTAAACAAATATAAATATTAAAAATAAATAAAATCATCGTTAACTAAGTCTATGTTAACTTATTTATTTTCGATATTTATTTAAGTTAACATATGTTCAAGTCTATGCTAACGCAAACACTTATTCAATAAAAAATTTGAAAATATTTTGACATTTTTTAGTTTTTCTTTTCTAAATAATTTTTTGTCCAATTTAATGCCAATTGGGCACTATGAAAAATATTTATTTACTAAAAAAAAATTAAAAATAATTTTACGCTTATTTTTTTAAAGCTAAAATATAGTATTTTGGTCAATATTAATGTTTGAAAGTTAAATTTATCTGTGATTATAATATAATTAAATAATTTTATATTTAGATATATTAAACGAAGATTTTTTTTTTTTCATTTAAATTGTCTAAAATCCACTTTGTACAGAAAAATAACAAAATGAAAGGACATAAAATATTTGTAAAAGTTATTTTTCTAATAAACTAATACTTCAAAAAACTTTTTATCCCAAAACAATCTTTATGAAGCACACGACGAGATATAACATTTACTGTTTTTTTATATTTGATACATTTCAAAAAATATAAGACAAGAGAATGTAAGCGAAGAGTACCTAAGACTGAAAATGCTACAAAATGAGTGTATGTATGCGTGATTTTCAATCCATACACAGTCAATATAATGCATTTATATGCTTTTGGATGCAATCTATGTGCATATTATATATGTTTTTTATTATTATTATTATTATTTGTTTAACTAGTCAAAGCTGAATAAGTTTTTCTAAAAACATTGTTTAGTGCAGGCCATAAGCATATATCTATATTATATTATGAAGGTGGGAAGAAAACGTATACCTAAGGTTTGTGTGCATGTGTTGTCTACCAACCCTCAAAATTATTATGCATTAATAATCTAGACTATCTTTTTTAATTTTATTTTAGATTATCTTCTTAAACTTTTCTTCGGACAATATGATTAAGATTTATCTTAACGATTTTGTACCTTGAGTGCAAACATGGAATTGTCTTCATCGTTGTTCCTCAATTTCAAATGAAAATTCAATAAACTCCAAGATATGTTGGAACATAAGTCTTGGTAAGAATTTTAGAAACACACATGCAGAATTATTCTTTTAAAGCTATCCTTTTAATATTGACTTTCTCAACATTTCTAATGAAATATAATATTATATCAACATTTCAAAACTTTCTAATGAACATATTTAAAGTTTACCTTCTAGTAAGATTTTGGGTGTGTCGATATATATATTTTTTAATTTAAAGTTTTAATAAATTATAGCATTTTAATGGGGTCGTATTTTTATAATTGAAGAAGGCATGCACTCCCGGATCTTACTCATTGGAACAGAGATCCAGCAGTTCCAGGTGGAGTGGGCTTGCTCCCCCAAGAGCCCTTAATTTGTTTTCCAAAAACAAGACACTGGGCCTTCCGCATCTTCAGATGAGCCTATTAAGGTCAAAACTTTCTGCACCCCATAAAATTTCATCTCCCACCCATAAAAAATTATTTCATAAGTATTGATTTTTGAAAAAAAAAAATCTGAAATTTGCTTATTGTATTCTGAAAAATAAATTTCGAAAGTGACAGAGTGCAGAAAGGAAATGACAGGGTGCAGGAAGTATTAAATATTAAATATTAAATATTCTCACATGAGAATTTTGTTGTAAATTTGTTAAAAGAATTTATAAGAAAATATTCTTTATGCTATTTTTTTTAAGAATTTTAATTGGCAGATAATTATTTTCTATGAAATTATAAAATTCGCAAGTATTTTGCGAAAAGTGTTGTAAGAAATAATTACTTACGAAAGAATTACCTGTAAATTAGGATTCTTAAAAAAGATGGCAGTAATTTTTTTTTTTGCAAAATTTTCTTAACAAATTTGCAAGAAAAAATCATGTAATATGAAAAATTCTAATAGTGTCATGACCACCAGGTCCTTCAACAAGCTCAGTCCAACCTAACACCGTCCTAGTCCACACCAGTCCAACCCAACCTATTGTAGGCTAACCCTAAGCAAGAATACATTGATTCTGATTATTATGTTATTATTAGGATTAGTTTAGTTTGAATATGGATAATGAGGATTGTGTTTGCTTAAGTGGATTGAGTTTTGAATCTATGTTTACATATATTAGTACATTATGTTTAATATTGTGATATGTTTACATTTAATGTGATATAAGCTTGGATGTTCATTATTGAATATTTGATATTTTGTCTTTGTAATTGACAAATCTACTTGTGGTTTGAAATTTTTATGTATGTCTATTTGGTACTATTTTGTACTGTTTTGTGTGTGGTAAAAAAACATATAAAACTGACTTTGAAGTTTACGTAATATTTGCTGAAAGACTTACCGATGGATTAATTCATCAATAAAATACATTTTTGAATTATTGACAGATTAAAGGTGCATCAATAATCACCAACAAATGTAACTGTCATTAATGATATGTTTTTTCGATAAGTACATCTATTGATAATTACAGACAAACTCCTAATCTGTTAGTAAATTTTACAAATGGATATATTATCGACAAAATTTTGTTCGTCAGAAATCTATAAAAAAACACCGTTACTGACATATTTTTGTAGATACCAAAGAAAAATGGTCATGGATAATATGAAAATTTTAATATATATATATATATATATATATATATATATATATATATATATATATATATATATATATAATCTATACATATTTAATTAATTGAAGAATTAGTTATTAAAAAAACACTTGCAAAGAAAAAATTATTTTGTTTAAAATATATCAGTAACATATAATATTCACATTAATATGATCGGCTGCTTTTATTAATATTTTAAATTGATGTTAATGGTGTTATAAATAAAATTGAGACATCCATGAATGTTTTAAGCTGCGGGGAATCGATATCGTCGTTCGTGTATTGTCCTAATCCTGAGTCAGCAGTGACTTTGAAAAGAAAAATATTAGACGGTGATCTAGTATTGCTATAATTATCTACTCGTGCGTGACATGTAATTATTTGTAAAATGTAATAAAACTAATCAAAGACTATAAATGAGTACTCGTTCAAAGTAATGAATAATCTCTCTAAACTTGACATCTGAACTAGCCAATGAATGATCCACTTTTGCTTTAAGTTAGGGTTCAGACGTTAATTATAATATTTATAAACTGAGTTAGATTCTGCTGTCAAGAACATTGTGGGACCATCAAACTTTTGTTTAATAAAAATATAGTTACAAAAATTGCCATAGAATACGGATAAGAATATTATTTGAATAAATCTCCCTCATCGACACTAAGGGATAAGAATAACCTATGTTCCCAACATTCTTCTACGTTGGTGTCATTATTAATTATCATATGTTGGTGTCATTAATTTTTTTCTTCTCTTACGGGTTCTACAACATATGCAACAATATCATGATGTATTTAAATAAAAAAACGTTTTATTGATTACAACTTCAACAATATATACATTTATAAGAATTACAACTTCAAAAGAAACTACCCAAGAATAAAACAATCCTAGCAATTTCATATTTACAATATAATATACATTTATAAGAATTTCAACTTCATAAGAAACTACCCAAGAATAAACCAATCCTAGCCATTTAATATTTACAATATATAAATGTGAAAGAATTTTTAATAGTAATTGAATTATTACATGGAATCACGAAGATTGGTTTCTATTTTGAGAAAATCCTTGAACCACAGCGCAGAAAGCTTTGAGTATCTTTTGAAACCATTCTTGTAGTCAACAAAGTTCATTCCAAATCGCATGACGTAACCTGATTCCCATTCAAAATTATCCAAAAGAGACCAAGCAAAATACCCTTTCACATTCACACCATTCCTGTAATATATCAAACAAAACAATTACAAAAATTCATGCTTCAACTCATCTTTAAATAGGTCAACAAAAATGTTACTTACTTAATTGCATCAAGAAGATAATAGAAATGACGATAATGATAGTCGATTCTATAAACATCCAAGAGAGATTCTTCAAGTGATAATGATGGATCATCATATTCATTTACACCTGCATGAAAATGTAAACCATGTCACTATTTTTATTTTTTTCATCATTTTCTCTTCATATTGTTTACAACTACAACATTCAAATGGAAATAAATGTGAGAATCAAAGTTATATACCATTTTCAGTAATATAAATTAAAGGATTGTTGTATTTCTCTTTAGTGTATAGCAAAACTTCACGAAACCCTTTTGGATAAACGTACAACCAATCCGAACCAACCTGCATAATTACGAAGCATAATTAAGAAAAACATTCTAAATTTTAAAGCATTTACAATTTGGTCATAAGAAGATTACATTTTCACCAATGAGTTTTCCGTCACGGACAACTGCAACAACAAAAACAAAAAAACATGTAAAAATTACCTATAAAGATCAGAATCAACATAAAATAAATATAAGTTAATAAACAAGAGACTTCTTACATGAATAGTTTACGAGGGGATCTGTCATATAACTGCCTCTGCCATTTCTTAATTCTGGTGCATCGGAGACATAACTCGCAGTGTAGTAGTTTATGCCAATAAAATCAAATGAATTAATAAGCAATCTAGATTGCTCCTTTGTAAACTTTGGTAATCGTGATTTCACCAAAGAACGCATGCTTTCTGGATAATCTCCTCTTGTCAGTGGATCCATAAACCTGCGGCGGAACAAATGAATGAAATAAATAAAACATTACATAGTGATTTCTTTCGTATAGATAATAAAAGTATAAGAATGTTTTAGCACACCATCCAAACAAGAAGTCCATAGCTCGTTCAGCAGCCTTTCGATCACGTTTGGTATCTGAGAGTGGCTCGTACCAAGTTGAATACAGTGTTATGCCTATTACACCATTCTGAAATCTCTGCATCCATAAAACATATTCAAAAACATGTTCCACTGTAACAAACATAACAAGTACGAGGTTGCCGTTAAATAGAAACAGACCCGGTACTTAGTCTTGTAGACATTAACAGCAGCAGCATGAGCAAGAAGTAGGTGGTGTGTAGCCAAATAGGGTTCTGTCCCAGAATCACCACCATTGCATTCAGCATTCAACCAAGATGAACATCGACCAGGAGCCTTAACCCCTAATGCATAACCCTTGTCGCTGAAAGTCCATGGCTCATTCAAAGTTATCCACTTTTTTACTCTATCTCCGAATTCCCTGAAGCAAAGCTCTGCATAGTCCTGGAAATCTTTCCTGTAATAAAAATCGTGTAATTTTAGAAACGTTCCTTAAACATCTCAGCAAAACATTAATTAAATTGCAGAACTTACACAATGCGAGGACTTAAGAAGCCACCATATTCATCTTCTAAGGATTGAGGAACATCCCAATGAAAAATCGTCACATAGGGTTCCAAACCTGAAATTATTTTAATATATACATTATGATTAATATATATATATAAAGCATAATAAAAATATCCATAATAAAGTTTTTATTCTGACCATTTGCCAGTAGCTCATTGATAAGGTTGTTGTAATAGTCAATTCCTTCTCGGTTTATACCTCCACTCAGCTTTCCATCTGTGGATATATATGCAGTTTATGTAAATAAATAAATAAATCATTATACAATGAAACACATAACAAGTAAATTCAGTATAAAATAATCATTGGTCTATATTTGACTTACTCGGAAGAATTCTTGACCAAGATATGGAAAATCTGTAAGCATCCACATTCATACCCTTCATAATCTGAACATCTTCCTGAGACATATGATGCAACAAATCATGTTTATTTGAAAGCGATCGATGGGAAAAAAATAAAACAACAATTCTTTTCATTTTTTATCATTTCTTTCTTAGTTGAGCTTTCCAAGGATCTAATCTAAGTAATAAATAATCAATTAATTTAGTTAGAATGTTCCAAAGACATTATCTACATTTTGATAAGAAATGAAATTTAAAAAAGCAACACTGTGTTTCATATTCTATTATGCAAATATCTGATTAATGTTGATAAATTACATCAAAGAAACAAAAACTTTGAATCAGCAATACCTTGTAGCGATGATAGGAATCGACTGCAACATCTCCATTGCTTCTGTCCTCTATCTTTTCTGCATGTTTAATTACCATATATCAATAATTCTATAATTTTTTGTAAAAGATCTTGGGTATAAGAGAAAACCAGAGACATATATATTTATTTACCTGGATATTTGTGAGTGAAGGTATCCCAAATGCTTGGTCCTCTACCACCTTCATTCGCTGCACCTTCATACTGCATACATACATACACAATAAAAAGCTGATAGAAAGAACTAAAACATTTGAACATGCAACGTGAAGGTGTTTCATATGGAGTTGAACATTGACAAAACATAGTTATCGTTGTATGAGTGTACCTGGTACGCTGAGGATGCTGTACCAAAGATGAAACCACTTGGGAAACTGTTGCGATTCAACAAATCTATCTGTGGGGTAAGGGCAAAGCTTTCTGTGACAGTAATCAATGAAGAGAGTAGAACAATGAGAGGTAGCAGCAGTACGTATTCTTTGTATGCCATTTTTGCTTGGTTGTGTTTGATTTTTCTCACCAAATGCGTTCCTTTTATAGACGAAAACCTTTATCTACTCTCAGATTATTCTTTCTAAAAATATTCAAACATTTCTTGCTTTTTCCATCCCAAAGAAAGTTAAATCAAAAAGCGATGTTTTTCTAAGGGTATGATGTGCGTGGTCATTGGTCAGAAAAAGATTACCAATTTTGATAAACTTTACTATTACACGTAAACTAACATGATAATCGTAAGTATGCTCGGAAACACGTATATCAATATCATCATACTTAGTAAAGATTAAGATAATAATATGAAATTAGCGTTGTACTCTTCCCTGTTTTTGCAAGCGTTTTGTTTAAAATATACTTTCACTCAAGTTTATATAGAACAGTAAAGTATTTTTTTCTCTAAAATTTATTAGGATTATATATTTAGATTAAACTCAAAACCGTTGTTTAAGTTAGATTATACCAAATTGGCTAAATATATATTATCTTCTCAGAACTTATGAAAGCTGTGAATGAAGATTTTAACGAACAAAGTCTGGTGGTCAACAAATTCGTCTTACGTAAAACTTTCGCTTTTTTGCTGTAACCCTGCTATTTGCTGGAACTGCTAAGATACTTAGTCTTCGCCCTCTAAAGCTACACTTTTATTAGGAGTAAGTTTTCATTCAGAAACTATTAAACTATATTAATATCGAATTCAGTATATTTTAAGGTGTATCACTGCCACAAGTAACTTATTAAGTTTATAAATAAATAATAACTTTGCTACAAACAATTATACATTTTAATAAATAACATTTTCTTATAATAATATTCTTGTGCCCAATAATTTGATTTTATTACTGAATGTAATGAATTCATTTTAAATATTTTTATATAAAAAAACTCACTCAATATATCAAAACTAATTTGAGTAAAGAAATTATAAAAAAATGTTGAGATAATTTATAAAGAATTTTGAAAGAAAATTATTAAAAAGTGGTAAAACAATCTTGTTTCAAAATGTTGATTTTTTTTTCAGTATTAATTTTCTGTAAAATATTATAACACTTTTAAAATTTGTTAAAACAGTCCATATTTAAAATAATTTTTGTAATGCTATTTTTGTTCACATGATAAGAGTAATACTAGAATTCAAAATACGTCGAAGAGCCTGAAAAAATGTAGGGTTTGATATAATCTAACTTTTGTTCAAAAAATGAGGTTAGATTATTTTCTGAAAGTCTGTCAAGTAAAAAATATATGACCTAAGGTCTAAATACAACTAACCAACACAGGAAAAGATAAATAACTTCAATTTCTATTATTTTCCATTACAAAAAAATTTAAACGATTACTGAAAAGAAAAACTAATAAAACAGAATTTATTAGCAAATTTTATCGATAGATTATAAAATTTGAATTACATATAGATATTTTTGTTGATAATGGAATTATCGGTAATATTTATTGGTAAACTATAAGTTTTATTATCGTAACATCTTTCGGTAATGAATTTATTGATAAAATTTGTCGATAACTTATAATATTTATTATTGAGGAATATTTTTGATCATGTCATGGTAGACTTCGTCGGTTAATCCATCTGTAACTATTTATCTATAACTGAATTTTTATTATTTTTAGATTTGTTGGAAATTTAATTTTTTTAAATTTGTCAGAAATTAAATTAATTGAAAATCTATTAATAAATCTGTCGGTTATTCATTTCTTATAACTTCATCAATGACTCTCTTTTTTTAATTTGTTGGTAATTTCATCATTAAATGAGCATCAAATTTGAAGAATATATTTGCTATAAATTAGTTGAATATGGGTGAGAAGAAGGAGAGAAAAAGAAAGAGAGGAGGCCATGGTAGATGAAAAAAGAGGAAGAAGAAGAATAAAGAAATGAAAGTGAAAAAGATTTGTGTGAGAAAATTCTAAAAATTTGTAAATGATTTGATTAATATGAAAAATTAAATTTTTTTATAATAGATTAGAATATAATATTATAATTTTTCTGATATAGTTCAAATTGATATAAAATAAAGTTAAATTAATTTAAAATAAAATGCGAATGATTATATTTTAAACAAACAAATTTAATTGGTATAATTAATGTTACTATTTTTATTTTTATTAAAAAAATATTTTATATATATATATATATATATATATATATATATATATATATATAAAGAAGGATAATTGATTCTCTACTGAGTTTATTGAATTTAGAATCGGTTCCTCTTAATTAGAATGATTCTCTTCCTCAACCGTTTTTGCCTTCACGAAATTGCACATCTCCGCGTCATAATCTCTTCTCACCCAAGCGAAGATCAAATCTTGTTTTTCAAATCCTTCCTCGTACATGAACAAAGATTACCATAAATAAACATATATGTCACTCAGTCACCACACGACGCGTATAACCAAACAATGTGTAAAAGACCAATACTAGTTTGACTAGGAATTCGGTCCTACCTTTATCCATTTTCATCACTCTTTCTTCAACCTTTATCCGTAGGACATCTTAAATTAAGAATGTGTCCTTTTCCTGGATTTCTTAACACTCTTCCACTCACCAAAATTCTTGCTCTACAACCATTATCAATCCTGAAAATAAAAACTTTTAAGTAATTTTTTTTTATCATTGAATAAAATTAAGTATATATCTTTCATAAACGATGTAATATTGATAAAAAAAAACTATAAATACAAGAAAAAATAGTTTAAAGAATTGTTAAAAGAAAAATCCCTATGACTGAATCTTCCTCTATAAGAAGTTTTTCCAATTTTTGTTGAGTGTTTGTTAATTAACGTTTTTGGGTTGAGCAAAAACTGAGGAACGAACACGTTATTTGAACTATTCGTAGAATTTATGACAGTTGACAAATTTTTATTCACTCAGTTTCCAAAAAGCACACCAGCAGCCACCCTTACGGGTTTATCCACCACGCTATGTATGCGTGTGAAATAATCGTTAAATTGCATACTTATCATATACATTCTTTTTTTAATTCCTAAAATTACCTTTCTAATGCACATTTTGTTCAAACATTCCACCTATTTCTCCCGATCTACCTCCTCTAACCTACAAATATTTTCCTTTAAAATAACCTCAACGCATATAAGGAAGAAAGTTTAGGATATCTTTTCAAGCCATTTCTTTAATCTACACAATTCAATCCAAATCGCATTTTGCAACCAAAGGACAATTCAAAATTGTCAAAGAGTGATCATTCCTGTATTTTACATTCAAAATAAAACAGTTAAAAGAAAATAAATTCCATAACTTAAAACTAAATAATTTCTATAAAAAAAAGGGAAAGAAATTAACTTACTTAAATGCTTCTTGAAGATAATACAAATGACAATCAATTCTATAAATATCCAAGAGAGATTCTTCAAGTGAGAAATGGATCATCATAATCATTTATACCTATATATAACAAAATTAGTAAGAAAAATGTAAACTGCTTGTTTTTTTTGTTCAAAGACAAATAAAATCCCATACTAACATTTAGTTTTTTGTCACTATCTCTTCGTTTTAGTAGACTAATTGAACGCAACTTTGTGGTTATTGTTTTTATGTTCTACGTTGTTCTCGGTACAAATATGTTTTAGTTTTTGGCGTATTGTAAGATGATGAAACCTTTTAATTGTTAGCATATAAGAAATTGCATAATAAAATTTATGTGGTGTATTTTCAAGCATGTTAAGAAATAATTGTAATGGTATTGAGAGAGTCCTGGATTTGGGTTAGAATTTAATATATAGAAAGAGTTGTATAAAACAAGTTAATTTTCTTGTAAATTTAATATTTTACAGTTGAAAGATAATAATAGTGGTATGATTATAGTGATTGAATGTTGCTAAGTTTAATGAATAATGTTACTAGTAAAGTTAAGAAATTTAAGAGGAAGAAAACTTGGTATATACAATGAAATTATCGAGTGTAAGAGAAATTGTTGGATTGGATCGGTGGAATATTGTGGTTGATAATGGTACGTAATATTATAAAATTGATATAAAAGTGATGATTGAAGAGTTGGCTTAGTAGAAACTGTGTGATTTATGTGATTGTATGACTAAGTGATGTCTTTGGGTTATGTTTGATAGTGTATTTTTTTTTATCGGCAAATGTTTGATAGTGTATGATGGTTGAGGAAAATTTAGTGTCCTATAGTCGTCAAGTTAGTTATTTTCAAGGAGAAATGTTAATCTAGGGTCAATCCAAGTGTATTGGAAAAAATTTGTTAGGTGAAACTATACTGACTCAACTAGTATTTCACTCATGTAGAGGTAGATATATATAGGTGGTGTTATTCGTAGGAGACCCTACATGGTGGACAGTATGACATGGAAGATAATCATGTGTGATTAATTCTATCATGGCTTAGTTAGGAACATTGGTCCTGAGAGTTGGAACATCAATGAAGAATTTGGAAACAAGCATGACAGGTGCAGAGTTTCATGAGTCAATTCAATACACTAGTCTTCCAGAAGAGCAATGTCTAGATGTATTCCTTTGTTTGAACCATGTTACAGAAATGTGTTTTGAGTTTTTGGGAATAGAGTCATGTGGGCTAACTTTAGATAGTTATTTTTAATGAATATGAACCATTTGAATTTTTGGCTAGATTTTATAAAAAGTATTCAATGACTGAGTGATTCAACAATATGTTGATAAGGAAAAGAAAGAAGACTATGTGAGTATCTAACAAATATTAATTTTGTACAAATTTTAAATTATTTCTCAGATCTATTTTCTAATATGATTTATTTCTTTCCCAGTCTTATATTAAATTCATTAACTTATAGGCTTGTGTTCTTTCCTTTTATTGCTTGTTGTGTTTTCCTTTATGGGATGATCGTATAATTTAGAAGATTAAGTATTAATTTTCTTTGTGTAAACTCTCCATCAAACATATTTCTCATACATTTTGATATGTTTTAAGAAATATTATTTTAAAATACAATATTAAAGAATTGTTATAGTCTTAAACTTAGAAGTAATAATGTTATTAAATAATGACTTAAAATTTTATAGTTAAGAATGTTATATATATATATATATATATATATATATATATATATATATATATATATATATATATATATATATATATATGTGTGTGTGTGTGTAGAATTACGGTAAAGTTTTTTGTTTCAATTTAATTAGGATTAAATATTTGAATTAAACTCAAAACCGTTGTGAGATTAAATTATACCAAATTGGCTAAATATAGTATTATCTTCTAAGAACTTCGTGGTCAACAAATTCGTCTCAGTAAAACTTTCCTTGTTTGCAGTAACCCTGCTATTTATTGCAACCGCTTAGATGCTCATTCCTCGCCCTCTAAGCTAGACTTCTATCATTAGTAAGTTTTCCTTCACAAACTATTAAACTATAGTAATATCCAATTCAATATTTGTAAGGTGCATTTATATGCCACACGTATCTCACTAATTTTCTAAATAAATAATAATTTTGTTACTAATAATGGAATTTATTTTGTTAACATAACATGTGTTATGTTTTTAGCCTCTAAACCTTGATCAAAAATTGAAATTTGTCCTTATCTAAAACTTTGATAAAGTTAATTTTCAAAATTTTGATATATTTTGGTCTCTAAACTTTAGAAATGAATTAATATAATCATTTTAATCTAATTACGTCAATATTTTTAAAAATGTAACAAACGGTATAAACAATCTTAATACTATCAACGACATGTAAAAAAAATTAACATAATTGAATTTAAAAAACTATATTCATTAATTTTTAAAATTTAGGAACCAAAATATATCAAAATTTAAAAAAAAATTTAATTTTAAATTGTAATTTAGGGACTTAAAAACATACTTAACTTATAACATTTCTTAAATATGATTTAAACTTGTTATTTCTGATAATAATTTTTGAACTTGATAATTTTATTTTATTACACCAACCAGTTGGAGATAAAACAACACGGGAAAAGATGCATAACACTTCAATTTCTACTGTTTTCTCTCATCAATTAGAAACACTGTAACTTAGTGGCAAAGTGATCACAACTAATCAGAAAAACCTCTCATGGGATTCCATCTATTGTGGGTAATATCCTTCCTTTAGAGATGTACAACGTAGAGAAAATAAAACAAAAAATACTTTGTTAGTGTTTAACCTGTATCTCAGAGTTTGCATATTAAAAAAAATGACATCGAATATATAGAAATATTTAATCCATATAAAAATAAAAAACAAAAATAACATATTTCAGAAGATATTAACCAGAAGACTTAATGAATCAAAATAAAAATTTGATCATTCATAATAAAATTTGACAATTAATTTTTCATTTTTGTTTTATATAAAAAATTATAACCGAATAATTCTCTGAATATATATATATATATATATATATATATAGAGAGAGAGAGAGAGAGAGAGAGAGAGAGAGAAAGAGAAAATAAAAGAAAATTAATTTAGCCATCTAAGGGAGGAAAACAAGCAGAAAATAGTTTTGGTTAATTAATTAAATCCTTAATAGACCTGTATGAATAGTTTATGGATAAATACTGGTTGAGTATTTATTGTTTTGATCTGGAATTTGGTCGTACCTTTATCCATTTTCGTGTCTGTTTCTTCAACCTTTATCCGTTGGATATGTTTGTTTAATAATGTGGTCCTACATTCACTTTTTCTGGATTTCATGAGACTCGTCGACAGAAGAAAAGAAAATTGCTGCTTTAGGGAACATGAATCCTCAGATAAAACTAAATCAATTTTTAAGTGAAATTTATTTCTAATATAATTAAATAAATAAATTTATATTAATCAAAAAGTATGGCTTGGCTTTTAAAAAAATTATTATTGGAGAAAATTAAGTGTATATGCTTAAAAAACGATGCAATATATTGATGAAAAAAGAACCATAAATACAAAGAAAAAATAGTTTAAAGAATTCATAAAAAGAAAAATCGTGATGACTGAATCTTGCTTTGAAAAGGTGTCAATGGACGGTGTGGTTATTGAACAAGTAATACGTTATCGGTTAGAACAGTTGGGAAAAAGTTTTGTTTTTGGCGACGGTTTCTTAGCGGTTTTGGGTTCGGAAAAACTGAGGAACGAAGACTTGACCTGAATTATACGACCAACTTCTTCACAAATTTGCATTCACTCACAGCCACCTTGTACTTGGTTATTCCACCCACGCTATATATATACGTGTGAATAATATCTCAAATTGCATACTTATCGTATATATTCCTTTTTAAATTCGTTAAATTATTTATTAATTTTGGATTTATTTCTCAATTTTATTTTATTTTTAGTTTTGGATAGAAATGATAGTTCCACAGGTATTATTGTAACCCGATCCTAATCTACAACAATTACTATATTGATCGAGAATGGGTACAAAGATATAGAATTATTTATATATATATATATATATATATATATATATATATATAATGTTTATGTCGAGTATTAATTGTAATATTTGTTTTTATTTAAATTATTAAAATATTCATAATTTATTAAATAATTTGGATATATATATTAAAACTTATTTTTAATCTATTACATCAGTTAAATCATTTAAAGACTTTATATTCAAATTCACTAACATTTATCTTCAAAATCCTTAAAAAAAGATACAACTTCATCTTCCAAATATATCCAAATTCGTTCATGTACTCTTCTCAAATTCATCATCTCAAAATAGCACACCCAAGTAGCAGAATAACTTACCCCACCCAATATGATATCAAATTATCATATCTAAAAAATTTTTTTTTTTTTTTTTTGACACTCAACAAACCACCACAAAAATATTTATAACTTTATCTTTTAATTCCAACTTTAAAATAGTATTACACTTTTTTGTTGTTGTTAATATAGTAAACAACAACACCCACAATTAACAGTAAACACGAGACAATGTCTTACCATTATATTTATTTCTCGAAATAAACCACTGTAATTACAAAAGAAAAGTCCATACTCAAACAATTTTATAAAGTGGAGCAAGATTCATAATCTTATTGTACCACTTTAAGTGCTATTATCTTTGTAACACATCATACAAGCATTAATTTATTGCCGTTTATTGCATTCGACAATACATTTATAAGAAATACATTTTCATAAGAAACTACCAAAGAATAAAAACAACCCCACCAATTGTGTATTTACAATGTGAAATAATTTTTTATATTAATTGAATTACATGGAATCATGAAGCTTGGTTTCTTTGTTGAGAAAATCTTTGAACCACAAGGCAGAAAGCTTTGAGTATCTTTTCAGACCATTCTTGTAATCAACAAAGTTCAATCCAAATCGCATGATGTAGCCTGAATCCCATTCAAAATTATCCAAAAGAGACCACGCGAAATATCCTTTTACATTTACACCTTTTCTGTAATATAGAAAAAAAAATTATCAGAAAAACTGAAATTACATGCAGGCAAACGAAATAATCTTTTTAAATACATTAAAAATATTACTTACTTAATTGCATCAAGAAGATAATAGAAATGACGGTAATAGTAGTCAATTCTATAAGTATCCAAGAGAGATTCTTCAAGTGATAATGAATGATCATCATATTCACTTACACCTACATAAAAATATAAACCATGTATAGAAAATATGAGAATTCAAATGGACAAGTGGATACTAAATTTTTTACAACATTCAAATGGAAGAATAAAAGTTATTTACCATTTTCAGTAATATAAATTAAAGGATTGTTGTATTTCTCTTTAATGTATAGCAAAACCTCACGAAATCCTTTTGGATAAACGTACAACCAATCCGAACCAATCTGTATAATTACGAAACATAAATATCTTCGTTATATTAAAAAAAAATAAAAAACATTCTAAATTGTAAAGCATTTATAATTTGGTCACAAGAAGATTACATCTTCACCAATGAGTCTTCCGTCACGCTCAACTGCAATAACAAAAACAAAAAAAACATGTAATTAAATATAAAAATGAGATTCAGCATATATATACATAATAGATATAAGTTATTAAACAATTCTTTCTTACATGAATAATTTACGAGTGCATCTGTCATATAACTGCCTCTGGCATTTCTTAATTCTGGTGCATCGGAGACAAAATTGGCAGTGTAGTAGTTTATGCCAAGAAAATCAAATGAATTAATAAGCAATTTGGATTGCTCTTTGGTAAACTTTGGTAATCGAGATTTCACCAAGGAACGCATGCTTTCTGGATAATCTCCTCTTGTCAGTGGATCCACAAACCTGCAGCGAAATAAATAAATGAAATAAATAAAACATTACGATGAATTCAGATCTCATTTATGTTGTATCTTTTCGGTGAAATCTTTTTCCGTAAATCCTAACCCTTACCATCCAAAAATAAAGTCCATAGCTCGTTCAGCAGCCTTTCGATCTAGTTTGGTATCTGAGAGTGGCTCGTACCAAATAGAATACAGTGTTATGCCTATTACACCATTCTGAAATCTCTGCATCCATAAAACATGTTCAAAAACATGTTCCACTGTAACAAACATAACAAGTACGAGGTTGCCGTTAAATAATAACAGACCTGATACTTAGTCTTGTAAACATTAACAGCAGCAGCATGAGCAAGAAGTTGGTGGTGTGTAGCCAAATAGGGTTCTGTCCCAGAATCACCACCACTGCAATGAGCATTCAACCAAGATGAACATCGACCAGGAGCCTTTGTCCCTAAAGCATAACCCTTGTGGCTGTAACTATATGGCTCATTCAAAGTTATCCACTTTTTTACTCTATCTCCGAACTCTCTGAAGCAAAGCTCTGCATAGTCCTGGAAATCTTTCCTGTAATAAAAAACGTGTGTGTTTTAGAAACGTTCCTTAAACATCTCAGCAAAACATTATTTAAATTGCAGAACTTACACACTGCGAGGACTTAAGAAGCCACCATATTCATCTTCTAAGGATTGAGGAAAATCCCAATGAAAAAGAGTCACAAATGGTTCCAAACCTGAAATTATTTTAATATACATAATGATTATTAATGATGTCTTATCATCATCAATATGAGGCGAAACTGAAATTGCTAAATGATAAAGCTTTTATTCTGACCATTCGCCAGTAGTTCATTGATAAGGTTGTTGTAATAGTCAATTCCTTCTCGGTTTATACCTCCACTTAGCTTTCCTTCTGTTGATATGCAGTTTATGGAAATAAATAAATGATTAAAATGAAAGATCTAAACAGGTAAAGTTCAGTCCAAAATAATCATTGATCTTTGTTTGACTTACTCGGAAGAATTCTTGACCAAGATATAGAAAATCTATAAGCATCCAAATTCATATCCTTCATAATCTCAACATCTTCCTGCAATATAATATGCAACAAGACACGTGTTTACTTGAAAACGATTGAAAACAAAGGATAACAACAATTATTCTATAACCAAGTTCCAAGTTCTAACCAATTCCTTAATTAATAAATAATCAATTAAGTTTGATAAACAAGTTACTAGTGGTAATCATCAATAGTATACTAATGATCGTCATTAGAAAAGCAACTTTACTTTGTTTCATATTTAGTTGGTGATGGATCCTGACGTAGGAATCAAAATAATACATTCATTATTAATACAATAAACATGAGTATAATTATAGCTATAAAATATATAAGTCTATAAATAATTGTTTTTAGTTCTTTAAGATCATTCACCAATAATTAAGTTCCATAAGATCTTTTATCAATAATTAAAACAAAACTAAAAGTAATTGAATCAAAGTTAAAATTGTCTACAAGAAATTCATCTTTCATTTTATTTTGCAATATATATATATATATATATATATATATATATATATATATATATATATATATATATATATAAATTTAAGAGTGAAAAATATTTTATCATAATATAATAAAAAATTGAAAGACATAATTACTAGAAACAAAATATATGATAATCAAATCACAATTAAAAATCGGTTATGAAAAATAATACATTACTTTTTTCTTCTATATTATGAACAATGAATACCAAAGGTTTATATTTCTTTAAGTGAAACAAGATACTTACCTTTTTTTATTCGAGAATGGAAGAGAACAAAGAAAAGATATGAGAGAAAAAATAATAAGTTTGTGTCTAATTTCATTCTTTTTTCATAAACAAAAGAAAGAAACACGAGTAAGGAAAGAGATGAAAGCAAAAATAATAAGTTTGTGTTTAATTTTATTTTTTATTTTTTGATAAAAAAAATGAAAAAAAAAACACACAAGTGAGTATGAGAAATCACTACAATATATAAGAAATTAAAAAATAATTGGACAAAAAATAAAAAATATCTTAATTTTTTAATTTTTATTATATTTAATTTATATTTTATTATTTATTAATATTAAATATTATACTTTATAAAATAAATAAAAATATATTCAATTAAATTTTTATGAATTCTCAATATTCCTAATATATATAATTCATAATTTAAAAAATTTTAATATAAAATACATAGTTTAAAATCTTTTAAAATAAAATACATAACTAAAAAATTTCCAAAAAAAAAAAATAGGTGGGGCCATGGCCCTGCTCCTCCTATAATCCGCCATTGATATTCAGCATTAGTGATGACTGTTGATAAATTATATCAAAAGAAACAAAAACTTTGAATCAGAAATACCTTGTAGCGATGATAGGAATCAACTGCAACATCTCCATTGCTTCTGTCCTCTATCTTTTCTGCATGTTTAATTACCATATATCAATAATTCTATAATTTTTTGTAAAAGATCTTCGGTATAAGAGAAAACCAGACACATATATATTTATTTACCTGGATATTTGTGAGTGAAGGTATCCCAAATGCTTGGTTCTCTACCACCCTCATTCGCTGCACCTTCATACTGCATACATACATACATAAATAATCATGTGAACCGAACACCACAGTATAAAGCTGATAGGAAAAACTGAAACATTTAAACTTGTAATGTGGAAGGTGTTTCACGTGGGTCGAACATTGATGAAACATAACTATTGTTGTCTGAGTGTACCTGGTACGATGCGGATGCTGTACCAAAGATGAAGCCAGTTGGGAAACTGTTGCGATTCAACAAATCTATGTGTGGAGTGAGGGCTACGCTTTCTGTGACAGTGATCAATGAGGAAAGTAGAGCAATGAGAGATAGCACTACGTATTCTTTGTATGCCATTTTTGCTTATTTTTTTCTCACCAAATGTGTTCCTTTTTATAGAGGAAAACCTTTATCAACTTTCCGATTATTCTTTCTCAAAATATCCAAATATTTCTCATTATTTCCATCCTAAAAGAAATTAAATCAGAAAGCGATGTTTTTTAAGGGTATGGTATGTGGTCGTGGTCATTGGTCAGAAAAGATTACCGACTTGGGCAAGGATTTTGATAAACTTTACTATCACACGTAAACTAACATGATAATCGTGAGTGTGGTCTGAAACACGTATATCAATATCATCATACTTAGTAAAGATTAAGATAATACTATGAAATTAACGTTGTACTCTTCACTCTTTTTTGCATCATATTCATATTACATGTATTATCCATAAAAAGTTATATATTCACTCAAGTTTGTTTAAACCATATAAACAATTATTTATATGTAGCAGTTTATAAATTTCGATTAAACTCAGAACCGTTGCTTCAGATAGATTATATCAAATTGGGTAAATGCAGCATTATCTTCTAAGAAATTTCGAATGCTATAAATGAAAGTTGTAAGGAACAAAGTCTCACAGTCAACAAATTCGTCTTACGTAAAACTTTCGTTGTTTGCTGTAATCCTGCTATTTGTTGCAACTGTTATGGTTCTAGGTTCTCGCCCGCTAAAGCTAGACTTTTATTTTCATTCAATAGCTATTAAACTATAATAATATCGAATTCAATATATATATTTTAAGGTGTATTGATACTACACGTATCTTGCTAATTTTATAAATAAATAAATATATAAATTCCACTGATAATTCAATTCATTTTAATAAATATTTTTTTATAACAATTATTTAAACTCGTTATTTCTAATAATATTTTTTTGTACTTAATAATTTGATTTGACTACTATATGCGATGAATACAATTCACACACACTAATATTATTTTGTTATAATAGTAATTGATTTTATTACTCAATATAATGAATGAATTTCAAACATTTTATTATAAAAAAAATCATTCAATATATCGTAACTATTTTTTGTGAAAAAAAAAATGAAATATCTTAGAGATAATTCATAAAGTGTTTTACAAATAAGCAATCCTATTAATCATTGTTAAGACAAGGACTTTAAGTCTAACTCAAAACTTATAAAATTGACTAATCAAATTGAAAAATGAGGTTTACACTCGTTTATATATTGTGAATTAACCTATATTTTTAGTTAATGTGAAACTTTCAACACACATTCCTCAAGACAAGACATATACATCTCGTGCGTGGAACTACACATTAATTTCACTAGAATAAACTCTAATATGACTTTGATATGTATACCATGTTAAGAAATATATTTTAAATCTAACTTAATCTCAGAAAATCAGTTTGTAAAGTTTGCAGTCATTTGTATAAATTGGTTTACACACCTCTCATGCTGAGCTATATACATCTTGTGCATCGAGTTAGACATTATTGGGTAGATCGACAGCGACCCATGACGGTTGGAATTATAAATCCATCAAATAACAAACTTCGTTAGAATAGACTCTAATTATGGTTCTTATACCATGCATGCTAAGAAGTGAATTTTAAACCTAACTTAACCTAACAAAATCAGCTTGTAAAGTGATGTTTTCACCCACTTATATATTGTAAATTTGGCATGATATATCTCTAGTTAATGTAAAACTTTCGTTGATCTCTTAAAAGATAGAAAGTCATATAAATGTAAATGTACTTCTTAATTTAAAATTATGATGACTTTGGAAGGAAAAACATATAAAATTGGGAAACTTTGTGCTAATTGAAAATTTTAAACAGATAAAATGAGTGATTTTTTTTTTCAATATTAACTTTCTGTAAAATATTATCACACTTTTAATATTTGTTAAAAAAAAGTTAGTCCATATTTTAAATTCTTTCTGTAATGCTAATTTTTTCACATGATAAATAATACTAGAAATGAAAATGTGTCAAGGGAGTCTGAAATTTTTTACGGTCTGACCTAAATAAAGGTATGATCTAACCTAACTTCTGTTCGAAAAATAAGGCTAAATTATTTTCTGAAAAGTCTCTCAGGTAAAAATATAAAACCTTGGGTCTAAATACAACTATTAATTAAACTTTATAACTAGACCTATATGTAAATTAAGGCAAAAAATATATAATTAATTAAATAGTTTATCTATAAATTAATATTTTAAATAATTTAGTTTTACCACTCTCAATAAATTAGTAATTGGAAATAAACCAACACAGAAAGATAAATAATACTCCAATTTATTTTCTCATCTTTTAGAAACAATAACTTCAGTGACAAAGTGGTCACATGTGAAACTAATAAAAAAAATCTCTCATTGATCCCATCTATTTTGATATCCTTTTCTTTGTGTACAACGTAGATATTATGAAATCAAAATTTTAATATTTTGATCACATAATATATACAATTTTAATTACACCTAAATTTTTCTTTTCAATTTTATATAAAGTCTTGACCTGATTAGGAAGTTGGTCCTACCTTAATCGATTTTCGTGACTGTTTGTGCAACCTTTATCCGTAGGATATGTTTAAGAATGTGGTCCTGTACTCACTTTTCCTAAATTTCTTAAAAGACTCTTCGATGAACAAAAGAAAATTGTTGCTTTAGCAACATGAATTCTCAAATAAAACTAAATAAACTTTTAAGTAAAATTTATTTATAATATAACGAAATAAATAAATATATATTAAAAAGCATGTTCTTTTAATTTTTATTATTGAAAAAAAAATTAAGTATGTATCTTTTAAGCATGATATGTAATATTGATATAATATAAATACAAAAAAAAAAGATGGTCTAAAAATTGTTAAGAGAAAAAATCATTATGACTGAATCTTCCTCTATTGAACAAGTAATAGATTATCCGTTAGAATGGGTTTTTTTTATTTTTGGTGAGTGTTTGTTAACTGAGGAAGGAACACGTTACCAGAATTATTGATACAATTTATCACTGTTGACAAATTTGTATTCACTCATAGTTTGCAAAAAGCACACCACCACCCACCCTTACTTGCTTATCCACCCACGCGATACATACGTGTGAAATAATCGCTATAATTTCATACTTATCATTTTTTTTAATTCATAAACCCATTATGTGTTAATTTTGGTTTATTATCACATATATTTTACTTTTTTATTTTGAAGACTAAAGTGGTTATTTGAATTTTCTTTTATTTTTTTTATTATGTTTTTAAAATAAATTAAAATCCTAGAAAGGAGGATGGGCTTTTGTACGAAAGTTTCTAATATTTTTAATTTTATTATGTTAATAACTAATAAACCTAAAATGTGTCATTAAACTTATCTCAAACATAGTAACGGATTTTGCCACATCAATTTAGAGGTGGATAAACTTTAAAAGTTGTTGGCAACAAGGAAGATAAATTATAAAAATAATATACAAAGTGAAATAATGTGATTGTAATTCTTTATGGCAAGAGAAAAATATGTTGATAAACTAGGTCCAGGGATATTTAAGTCATATACAAATTCAAATATATTTTATAGATTTTTTTATTAATTGATATTTCTTATAGGGTTAAAAGGACCAATCAAGAAAGAAGAAAAAGAAAAAAAGGAAACTCTATTCAAAAGTTATCAAAACTTGTTTTCTCCTAGTCAATCCCCTTCCTCGCAGCCCCACATTTTCGATTAGTACATTAGTTTTTCTTTTAAATTTTCTACAATTGTTATATTTTATTTTATTGTGTATTTTAGTTGACAAGAAAACAAAAATAATAAATAGAAGTAAAATTCAGATCATTTATTTTCTATATAAATATATATAATATAGAAAACAATAACTTACCCATGCTTTCCCCCCTTCTCCCACTTCTTCCTCATAAGAATTTCCTTTTTTTTTCTTTATCTTTAGATAACCTCAAGAAATATAAAACAAGTGACGACAAAACAAAATATAATTTTTTTTCGGGAATTTCAAATATAATTCTATAAATTACATATTCTTTAATATAATTATTTGAAGAATTCAAAATAGGAGCATTATTACAGGGAATTTTGAAGTTTGAATTCTAAATTAAGAAAATCCATGAACCAGAGAGCAGAAAGTTTGGAATATCTTTTCAAACCATTTCTGTAATCTACAAAATTCAATCCAAATCGCATCGTGTAACCAAAGTTCCATTCAAAATTATCAAGGAGTGACCATGCAAAATACCCTTTTACATTTACACCATTCCTGCATTTACATTGAAAAGCAAACAATTAAACAAAAGAAATTTCATACCAACAAACAAAAATAATCTCTTTAAAAAGACGAAAAAAAATTAACTTACTTAATTGCTTCTTGAAGATAATATAGATGGCGATAATGATAATCAACTCTATAAATATCTAAGAGAGATTCTTCAAGCGAGAGTGATGGATCATCATAATCATTTATACCTATAACAAAAATATGAAAATGTAATACGTAACATGTTTTCTTCAAATATGTAAGGAAAATAAAACCTCCTATCATTGATGCACAAATACGATCCGTGTATCGAATACGACACGTATCCGATCTGTCGATACGTTTATTTTCAAAATAATAGGATATGATACGTGATATATGAATATTTAAAAGTGTACAATAATTCTTACAAATATAATAAATATATCATTCTTAATGTGTGAATCCAAATTTCCTAATTAGAGACCAATTGTTTTGGTTGTCAATACCTAGTAATTAATGTTAGTGATCAATTTAAAAATCAATCCATAATTGAAACTATTTTAATTATCAATTTAGAGACCAATTATAATTTTTTGAAACTATTTTAGTTGTTAATTTGATCATATAGTGACTAATTATTTTTGTTCACTAAAATTGGTCACTATTCAAATATTTTATTGTAGTGTACTCAGACTTTATAAATTACATATTTATTGTCAGACATGATACATGACTCAAATTGAAGTATCAGTGCATCATAGCCTCCTATACTAATTTTTAATTTTATTTTTTCACTCTCTCATCTCTTTATTTATAACTAGTTTTTAAAAGCATTAATTTAAAGGAAAATAATGTGATATTGAAGGTTATATATTTACCATTTTCAGTGATATAAATTAAAGGATTGTTGTATTTCTCTTTAGTGTACAATAAAAGGTCTCGAAATCCTCTTGGATAAACATACAACCAATCTGAAGCAACCTGCAAAATCATGAAAAATAAATATCTTTGTTATTATAGTGAGAAAAAAAACATACTAAACTTGTGAAGCATAGCATCTACAATCCAAAAGCTTAATTACATTTAGACCAATAGTTTTTCCTTCACGTACAACTGCAATAAGAAAAACAAAAAGGCACGAAATTATCCATAAATATCAGATTCAACATATATTATAGGGTTAAGTATGTTTTTAGTCCCTAAACTTTGATTCAAAATTGGAATTCGTCCCTGATTGAGACTTTGATAAATTTTGGTCCCTAAACTTTAAAAATGAATGAATATAGTCTTTTTAACCCAATTTTGTTAATTTTTTTTAGGTTTCGAATACATTTCTTAGTAAATATTGAGCTGAGAATATGTCAAACGGCGTAAACAACTCTAATATTTAATGAAAAATGTGTTCGAAACCTAAAAGAAAGTTAATAAAGTTGGGTTAAAAGGACTATATTCATTCATTTTTAAAATTTAGAGACCGAAATTTATCAAAGTTTCGACTAGGGACGAATTCCAATTTTGGACCAAAGTTCAGGTACTAAAAACATACTTAACCCTATATTATATAATAAATATTAGACAAAGCTACTTACATGAAAGATTTGCAAGAGCATCTGTCATGTAACTGCTTCTGACATTTCTTAATTCTGGTGCATCAGAAACATATCTAGAGGTATAGTAGTTTATGCCGATAAAATCAAACGAATTAATAAGCAATTTGGAATGCTCCTTTGTAAATTTTGGTAATCGTGATTTCACCAACAAATGCATGTTTTTGGGATAATCTCCTCTTGTTAATGGATCCATAAACCTTCAGTGGAACAGATAAATCAAATAAATTATCTGATAATTGTATTATGTATATGTTGGATAGTAACTCAGCTTTTACCTTCTTTTTTTTTTAAATATAAAATTCCATCTTAGAAGATTACTTCGTTGCTAAAGTGTTTTTCATCTTATATAACATCCTAAATACCTCAAGATATATCATATGCATTTCTCTTATTTGTTTCCTTTCTATATAGATATTTCATGAACTCTAATTTTCACACCGTTTTAATTCAACTCTACAAAATCAATTTATAAGATAAAATTTATAACCATTTATATATTATAAAATTGTCTTATCTCCAGTCGATGTGAGACTTCTAACATAAATTTTAAGGATAAGGATACGGAGGGATACCATCCAAACATGAAATCAATAACTCGTTCAGTAGCTTGTCGATCAAGTTTGTTTTCCGATAGTGGCTCGCACCAAATAAAATTCAAAGTTATGCCTATCGAACCATTTTGAATTCTCTGCACCCATAGTCTTTTTTCCTTAAAAATTATTCAAAAACACGTTCAGATCTAAGAAACTTAAGATCATTAATAATAACTAACCTCGTACTTGGTCTTGTACACATTTACCGCTGCTGCATGAGCAAGAAGTTGGTGATGCGTGACCAAATAGGGTTCTGTCCCAGAATCACCGCCATTGCAACTAGGATTCAACCAAGAAGAACATCGACCTGGTGCCATTATTCCTACTGTATAACCTTGTTGACTATAAGTCAATGGCTCATTCAAAGTTATCCAATTTTTCACTCTGTCACCAAATTCCTTGAAGCAAAGTTCTGCATAATCCTGAAAATCTTTCCTGTATTCAAATCATGTGTTCTCTTTAGAAATGTTCTCGAAACATTTTAGCAATGGAAATGTTAGTCAAATTGCATCACTTACACAATGCGAGAACTTAAGAAGCCACCATATTCATCTTCTAAAGATTGTGGAAGATCCCAATGGAAAAGCGTCACAAATGGTTGTAAACCTAAAATTATGTTAATATCTAGATTATCTTCTTTCACTAACATGAGAAATTACTAAAATGTAAATCATAATAAAAATATCAAAAATTAAAAGGTTTTGTTCTAACCATTTGCCACCAGCTCATTGATAAGATTGTTGTAATAGTCAATTCCTTCTTGATTTATACCTCCACTTAATTGTCCATCTGTAGATATATATATATATATATATATATATATATATATATATATATATATATATAGTTTATGAAAATTAAGAAATGATTAAAATAAAACATTCAAATAAAAAAAAATTAATTCATAATAATCATTGATTCATATTTAAATTACTTGGAAGAATTCTTGACCAAGATATGGAAAATCTGTAAGCATCCAAATTCATATCTTTCATAATCTGAACGTCTTCCTGCAATATAATTTCCAATAAGATATCACACTCTTTACTTGAAAATGGTGGGAAAACAACATTGTATCCAACTTTTATTTTTAAAATTTCTTTATTAGTTGAACTTACAATGGTCTAATCGATTTCTTAATTAATCAATTAATTTGGTGATAATGTCATTGATAATAGTATTTAGTTTAATAAACAAATAGAGTTATTGATAGAAGTGTACGTAATGATCGTGACAGATTACTAATCTTTACTCCAATTCATATTATAGTAAGCAAACGATTGAATAGGTTTTTTTTTTTAAATAATCAACA
>Ga0214542_1002428_pt1 | contig 38558 bp, 21 predicted proteins | sample CNSS1metaG_FD_160096 | JGI IMG/M metagenome (GOLD analysis project Ga0214542, IMG submission 160096) | Root nodule microbial communities from cowpea collected in UCLA plant growth center, Los Angeles, California, USA - CNSS1 | ecosystem: Host-associated > Plants > Roots > Nodule | place: USA...
ACATTGAGGATATATGCACTCTTGTGAACAAATATTATCCTTTAGATTTTAGTGAGCAAGAGAAGATTAGTTTAAAATTTCAACTTCAACATTTTATTATTGATGCTCCTAACCATCCAGATTTGAAAAATTTATCAATCATGCTTGAATTATGTCAATCTTTGGCAAGAACAGGAAAGTCAAGGACATTCTACATGATTGATGGTTTAATTCATCTTATTTTAACTATTCGTGTCTCTACAGCTACAACAGAAAGATCATTTTCTGCAATGAAGATTATTAAAACGAGATTGCAAAATAAAATGGAAGATGAATTTCTTCTCGACAATATGATTATTTACATTGAAAAAGAAATAACTAAAATTTTAGTTCTGATTCAATTATTGATGAGTTCAGGGATCTGAAGGAACGAAGGGCAATCTTTTAGATATTTGTGATTTCTTTTTTAGTTATCGTTATACTAAGTTATGTATTCATTTTTATTGTGTTAGTGACAATAATGAAATGTATAAATTTTGGATGTATTATTTGGGTTCCCCCAACAATGTTGGTCAAGATCCGCCACTGGAGCCACCCATACTTGATTCATATCTGTCTTTGGAAATTTTTTAAGGATTCAAATTATTTAGAGAACCCTTAATCCCATTTTTGATTTTGGGGAATTAAAAAAAACAAAAACCCCAAATTAAGAATTTTAGGGTTTCTTAAAACCCAAATTCAGCGCTGCCCTCGTCTTCCCCCACAAGCGGCGACTTCTTCCTCCACCAGCGGCATATTTTCCCCTTCTGCGAATGCACCTCCATTTCTGGTTTTCTGCAAGTCTGTAGAAGTGCATTTTGCAGCGGTGGTGATCTCCAATGGTCGACGGTGGAGTCGTAGGGGAAGATTTTGCAGCGGCCGACTCGCAGTGGTTCCTCTAATTGCTAAGGGAGACAAGTTCAGTATAAGTCAGTGTCTAAAGGGGAATTTGGAAATTCAAGAAATGCAGAAGATTCCATATGCATCAGCTATATGGAGTTTTATGTATGCCCAAGTGTGTACGCGTCCTGACATAACATACATAATTGGGGTTCTAGGCAGATATTTAAGCAATCCAGGTATGGACCATTGGAAAGCAGCCAAAAGGGTCATGAGATATTTAAAGAGAATAAAAAGATTACATGCTCACATACAATAGGTTAGACCAGTTGGAGATCGCTGGGTTTTCTGACTCAGATTTTGCGGGATGTCAAGACAGTTTGAAATCCACTTCAGGTTACATTTTCATGTTGGCAGGTGGTGCAGTTTCTTGGCACAGTGTCAAGCAAACCCTTATAGCTTCATCCACTATGGCAGCATAATTTGTAGCATGCTGTGAGGCATCAAATCATGGAATATGGTTGAGAAATTTTGTCACAAGGCTAAATATTGTGAAAGGCATCGAAAGACCACTCAATTTGTAATGTGACAATAAATCAGTTGTATTATATTCCAACAACAATAAGAGTTCGACTAAGTCAAAGCACATCGACATTAAGTTCCTAGTTGTTCAAGAAAGAGTACATAGTGGACAGATTTCCATAGAACACTTAGGAACAACCTCCATGATAGTCATTTTCATGTGTTTTATGTTCTATGTTTAATTTAATGTATGCATACATTGATTTTGGACATATTTGTTTATCTGTAAATATATGGTTGTGTTCAATTAATACACTTTGTACATTAAGATTATTATATCGATCTCGATAAGTTAAAGTTTGGGCTAGTTGAAAATAGACGTGTACAAATTACCTTCATGTAATTTTTCATGCTACAAATTTCATGATGAATCCATGTCATTTGGTTATTTCAGGATTAGTGATCATTGTTGGTTTTAGTTGCGACTGATGCAATGAAAAACCAATTTGGTTCTATATTCTGATGTAATCAATGGATGAGACTTTTGGAGTATGCTCAAGGAATATAATGGCAATTTTGAGCTCATAAAGTCTAACACATTTATAAGGTTGTTAGAACATATATATTTGTGACCAATGGGAGATTATTGGTAATTTTGGGTCATACATATATATGATACATAATTAAATGTGTTGGAGCCATTGTTTATTAAGCCAAATAATAAAGTCATCTGACTAAATTAAAGTTTTGGCTAAAGGCATATGTCATGAAAATAAAAGTTGTATAGAGACCATAAAGTAATTTCTAATTTGATGAGGGGCCAAATTACAAATACTGAATCTTAAAGTAATTAATCAAATTAGGTTATTTAAAGGGTCATGGTCCCCTTCTGAGAGCACACACACATAACATAAGTTTTTATTCATGTTCCTTTCTCTCTATCCCCATCAGAAGAGAAAACCTATAAGGAAATACATGTGCTCTACAAAAGGAAGATCAGAGGATCAATGGTGCTCTAATAGTATTATCATTATGCCAAATTCAGGTACGCTTTCGCATTCAATTTACAACATGTTTATGTGTATGAGATAATATTTGTGATTGATCGTTAAAATTAATATTAGGATTATAACTATTAATGTCTTTCAGAAACATTCTATTTAATTAGTTTTTAAGTTGCTAAAATTAGGATGTTCAATTAACATCACTTTAATTATATCAAAAAACTTTAGAATATCCAAGAAAATATTTTATGCAACGCAAATGCTATTTTTGATGCGTTTTTATCTTTAAAAAAGGTCATCGTTGGAATTTGGTCTTACTTTGAAGGTGTTTAGTAATTTTTTTATTTTCACATCTTATATGAGATTAAGGTAACATCAGTTGCATCAACAAACATTAGAATATCCAAGAAAACATTTTATGCAAATCAAATGTTATTTTCTGTTTTTATCTCACGAGACCTCCATTGTAATTTGGAGTGCTTGTTGAGTTAGGTGTTATCAAAGCAATGGGAAAAATCTTTTTTTTTACAATAATTATTCATAAAATTTGAATAAAACATATTTAATGAAAGAAATAGAGTGTCAAGATAGCATTCTTACAAGACATTGCAAAATTCTAACCATAAATATTCATGGAAGCTAATTGTGAATAGTTATGGACAATCTTCATCGTTAATCTTAATAGAGTTATCTCATCATGTCAGGATTGTATAAAATGTGGAGGTAGGATAAAGTTTTACTTGGGACTCCAAGATGGGTGCCAAATATTTGTACCGGGATCTGGTGTGTGGACCTTTGAACAGGTAACAAGATCATAGTGGATTGGAGAATCATGATGTATGCTCTTATAGGTTGGAACACAATGGAAGATCCACCAACAAAAGACTCTCCAATGCTCAAGTCAAAAAGAGAGTTTGAATCTTTTAGAATAAGACAGAATGTTAATGAGAGAGTGTGTATTCTATGGAGAATACTAGACACATTTATAGTGTCTTTTGGATCTTGGGTCCATGTGATAAAACAGGCAATGTAATATCAATAGATAACGACCTACTTCAAATAAATAATAATAATAATAATGTAACACCTTACCAGTATACCGAAATTTTGCATAATTACCGTTAATATGTGAATAATTGTCCAATAGATGTATTTTAGAATATTCTGTAACCATTTTGGCGATGAGACTAATTGGACTAACATCATCTATTGGGTCAAGTAAATACAAATTCTAATATTTTAAATTTAAAATAAACATTTTCCTAATCAATCTTACAATTTTAAAATGTTTTCTAATTAAGATAATAACTGAATTATTTCTAATAAATTATTGAAATTAATGTTTCTATTTTAAAATTTAATTTATTTTTTTAATAAATTAACTATTTAGTGCCTATGTTTCTGCAGAAACAACAATAAAATTTCAAGAGGCACAAATCACGTCTTACCCAATTTTTGAATCTCTCGGATGGATACTTTTCAGTTCTACTGGATACATCTTCTTATCCTATTGCTGGATGGAACATTATGGAAGTTACCTGCAGAAAGACTCCAACAATCAAGTCAGCGAGAGCACTCCAAAGTCAAATCTCAGGTTTTGTACTAATGAATTGTATACCTGTAATTGCTAGGGTCCACTTGTATTTATAGACTATTAATCACAAATTACCTGGCTCATGGACTGGGTCTTTATTGGGCTCGTTGGGTCCTCCTTTGGGCTTGTGTGGGCCTTTATTAGACTTGTATCAGACTTATGGCTTGATTTTGTGACTTTTGCTGTTATTTTCTAAGTTTGGAGTAGACAGCCTTTACTGGTATGTAGTCTTAGCCGCTATGTATGCATTGTCTTTCCATATAGTTGATCAATGATCTATTTCGGCCAAAAACTATAAATTGACTGTTGAAACCACACTTTACTAGTTTTGTGTGCCATACAACACAACCACTAAAGTCGAATACCAAGTTCGTGCCCGTCCTTACTAGGGATGGCAACGGGGCAGGGTGGGGACGAGTTTCACTATTCCATACCCATCCCCGTAAAAAAAATTCATCCTCATCCCCATACCCAAACCTAACGGGTATCAAACTTTTGTCTCATCCCCATCCCCACCGGGTAATGGATATAATCTCGTACCCATACTCGTACCCGTTTTCTTACTACTTTAATATTAATTTTAATTATTTTTTATAAAATAATAAAAAATTACGATAAAGGAAACATAATATTATCAAATATTCAATATTATGAGGATGATTTGTTTCTTCGATATCAAATACTTTGAAATAAATTATAATTGTTTACATTTTAGATTAGAATACCAAATAAAATCTCATGAGAACCAAACCATTTATTAAATTTGCAAACATTAATGAAACCTAGTTGATAATTTTTTAAAATATTTTAAAAAAAATATAAAAGGAAAAAAATATACAAATTAAAATATATTTTAAATGTTTGTTTACTTCAATTTTTTAAACTATAATGAATATATTTTTTATACACTAATAAAAGTTATAATACATCACTTGATCAAAATGACGCAAAGAATAAATAATAAACATAATAATAAAATTTTAACATAGATCTTGTATCTTTTGAACTCTAATATATGTTGGATGGTGGTAAAAAAATATTCATGGCAATTACATTACATTTTTATATTGTAGTAAATAAAAATTATTTATACAATTATAGTGAAAAAATTAAAGTAAGATTGTAATGAGTTAGAAAATAAAAAATAATTAGATAAAATTTATCGAAATAGTATTCTACATGATGAAAATAAACAAAAAATAAAAATATTAACAAATTAACAAATGTGCGTCTTATAAACAATTTGGAGACTATTGAAAGAAATCGCACAAAGAAAAACAAATATATAATTAAAGGTGTGATAAGATGAAAAATATCTTAGAAATCTAAGAAAACTTTTCAAATATCAACATATATACTCAATGGTTGATAAAAAATGACGCAAAGAACAAATAATAAACATAATAATAAAATTTTATCATAGATCTTGTATCTTTTGAACTCCGATATATGTTGGATGGTGATAGAAAAAATTCATGGCAATTACATTAAATTTTTATATTGTAGTAAATAAAAATTATTTATACAATTATAATGAAAAAAATTAAAGTATGATTGTAATGAGTTAGAAAATAAAAAATAATTAGATAAAATTTATCGAAATAATATTCTACATGATGAAAATAAAAAAAAATTAACAAATTAACAAATTAACAAATATATGTTTATAAACAATTTGGAGACTATTGAAAGGAATCACACAAAGAAAAACAAATGTATATTTAAGGGTATGATAAGATGAAAAATATCTAAGAGATCTAAGAGATCTAAGAAAACTTTTCAAATATCAACATATATACTAAATGGTTGAGAAATAACAAAAATTGTTTTAGCGAAACAAAAGAGTTCTTCAAATGAAACAAAAATTAATAATAATAAGTAAATAACTTTTTTTATATTACCTAGTAAATGAAAGGTTTATGCTATTAAACACTTAAATTGAGAGTATTAAATATTCTCATGTGAAAGGAAAATATACAATAAATAAAAATATTAAAAAATAATATAAATACTCAAATGTTAGACATAAAAGTTTTTTAGTTGACATACATAATTTTAATATAATTACATAAAGGTTGTGATAAAATAAAAAATATATTACAAATGCGAATGAGTTTCATGATAAACTAAATAATTAGAAGAAATAAAAAATAGAAAAAAAATATATATATATATATATATGGTTACTTAATTAATTGTGAATATTTTAATAATTTAAACGAGTATGGAGATATGGCGGGGACGGGTATTATGGTGGGAATATATACATTCCTATCTCCATACCCAATTGAAAAAATCGGAAATTCCCCAAACCATACTCATACCCAGTTAATGCGGGGATTCCCCGTCAAAATAGGAACGAGTTCGGACAATACCTACAGAGACGGGTTTATTTGTCATCTCTAGTCCTTACCATTATTGGTACAGTCTATTTTAATTTTCTTCTTTAAAAATATTGGAAAAACACCAACTAGGATTTTGGGTTCACGAGAAGCGAATATTATGGCTTTCCAGCACTTTCGATCCCAACCAAGTTTAGAATTCGCCAGAGACCGAATTTTTTAAAGATTGTTTTAATTTGGTAAGAGTGATTTTGAAGACTAAATTTCTAAATTTTCGCATCTTATTTCATATTTATTAAAAATACTGAACCAAACTTAAAATTTATCCATGATTTGCTAAAATATAAATATAAAAGAATTAAATTAAACAACTTTTTATGTTTTTAGTTTGAATTAGTTTTATAATTCTGTTTGTGTACTTTTAGTTTAAATATAAAAGAATTAAATTAAACAACTTTTATAATTCTTTCTTGACATGATGATTTACTGTTGTAATTAAAGATTTATTTTATTTCAATATTATGAACATTATTAAAAAATTTATATATATATATATATATATATATATATATATATTAAAAAAATTATATATATTAATAAATTTCATTTTCATAATAAAGGATTTAAAAATCTTTTATCCAAATTAAAATTAAAAAACTTAACATTTTTGGACGAAAAGAATAATTAAAATAAATATTTATTAAGATATTTTTATTTTATTTATCATTGTCTTTTAGTTTTTTCACAAATTGTACTCATTTCTCACTCTCATACATTTCCTTTTTGTTTTTGAAGAAAGAAGGAAGTTAGTTTTGCTCTCATTTTTCATTTGTTCTTTTTGTTTCTTGAAGAAAAAAGAAAGATAACTCTCTCTTGTCTCACTTGATGATGAAATATTAGTTTAATAGATAACATTATTTTTATCTCATGAACCTTTTGTATATTCATTTTTTATGAATGTAGAAGAAAAAATAATTTATTATATGTTTTTTCGTAATCGATTTCTAATTGTGACTTGACTATAATATATTTTTCTTTTAATAATTAGATCTCTCATTTTTTATTATATTATGATAAATTATTTTTAATATAATTTTAAAAAAATAGGTATATTGATAAAGAATAAAAGATAGATTCATTGTTTATAAGTGATAAAAAAGAAGTTATTCATGAATATGAAAACATGATAGATTCTACTTCTTCAGATATTTTGAAGCATTATTGTAAAGATTAAATATAATGATCCAATTGTTAGTTAGAGGAGCCATTTTTTAAGCATTGTACTAATAATCCAATCTAATGATGAAGCATTGTACTTCTCCAAAACTTTTGTTCAAGATCCGCTACTAGTTAACAACATTGGTGACACATTTGCTTCCTTTGCTAATTTGAAGTTAAAGTTTCTTGATTTTTTTTTTCTTGTTTCTATCTTAAATGACATGTTTCTAACACTTTGACTCCCTTTCCCTCTCTTATCTAAGGCTCTTCACACCAAACCAAAGCCCTCTAACCTTGAGCCTCACTCTTCTGACAATGGCATTAAGGCTTCCAACTTTGCTTTCCTAAGACAAGATATTTCTACTTCTTTTCGAAATTTTAACTTAACAAAATTTCCACTTCTTCTAATAGTTGATATGTATTCATTAGAGCATATCTTCAATACCTTCAAATACTGTAATACAAATCAAGTTACCAACACATAAAAACAAGAATCACAATACATATATAATCAAGTGCAGTACAGAGAGAGTTTAAAAGTTACATTTAATACCAACTAGGAAGGATTTAGCTGGTCATGATGATGAATACGAACTTGGAGTTCCTTTCCTCCTTCCATAACTTTACAAGATTATACAATAAGGTCCTAAGCTATCTATATGGAGTTTCTATCTCTAAAACTAATGTACAAAATCAACATAGTAATCTTAGGGACATGCCTTGTATTTATAGAAATTTAGGTGCTACTCTAGCTTCCATTTTTGAAGTTTAGCCATGGAGGTTTTCTTCATGAGTGGGTTTCTTCCCAAGCTTAGACAATCAACTTTGGAGGTCAGCAATGGAGGTTTTCCTGCCATAGAGGTTTTCCTTTGATGCTCAGCTTCAAGTCTGGAGCTTGATGTTTCCTTGTAGTGAAAGTTTCTTAAAATGAGGCTCAACGCCAAATTCATTACTGAGCAACAGACTTAAATTTTACTTTCCTCAATTCATCTTTCTAACTTGAGCTGCAACTTTTGGGGCTTAGCACCAACTTTGTAATTTCCTTCATTTTGATTTGTATTGCACTACATGGTGATTTGACCAATCATCATACCTCACAAGCACTAGATGTAGAGATATCTGGTCTAGTGTTTAGATCAAATCAAGTATCCTAATCCTTGGCATATACCAAACATGGATATGCAGGTCTAGTTGGTTTAAAGAGTTTTGTTCTCAAAGCAAGGGTTCCTTCACCTGGATTGGAAAATCCTGCGTCTAACACCCTTAGATTCTAACTCTCAGACATGAGGTTAAATATACAAATGAAGCATAATTCCAAAAACACTAAAGATATAGAACATAATTTATAGATAATTAAAGATAGTGCAGTGAAGTTAAAAAGTCAAGTTCAATCTGAAAACCAACATCACCTCTTTTATTATTAGTTTTAATCTATGTTAACAATCCCAAACCAACACATAATTTATCGATTTACTTACCAAATCTGTGTGGAGTAGATTATTGCCAAACTCAAGTTAAATTTCATTTTGTTTAGATTCAATGTTATTTTTCAATAAATAAATAAAAAAATATATATAAATATATATATATATATATATATATATATATATATATATATATATATATATATATATATATATATATATATTATATTTTTGTGTTTCTGTTTAAAAAATATTAACATGAAATTCATATCACAAATTTTGTTTAGTATCATATCTACATTTTATTTTAAGATGCTTAATTATATATGCATTTTAAAATTGACTTAAAATATTTTAAGTTTATCTTTTCTTTGATCTAATTTCACATGTAAATATCTTTTAATATATTTACCTTTTAAATTCCTTTTGTCTTCTATTTATATGATTTAAATACTAAAAGTTGTATTGTAAACATCTATAAATAATAATTTTATTATATTAACAAAAATATAATAATATTATTAGTATTATTATTTAAATATAATAATAGTTGTATTATTTTTTAAAAAGTACAAAAGGAGGTTCGTGCATACTAATAATATTATTTAATAATAATAATAATAAAATTTTTGTATTTTTAATAAAATAATAAAATTATAATTATAATGATACTAATAATAATATTATTATATTTTTTCTCTTTTATAAAATATAATAAAATTAGGTTTAATTATGTTTTTGATCCCCATTTTGGAGTCAAAATCTCAACTTGGTATCCGAATTCTTAAAAGTTTCAAATCGGTCCTCTTTTTTGTTAAAAAGTCTCAAGTTTGTCATTTCTCTTAAGTCTGGGTTGACGCCGTTAGAGGAGTCCCACGTGTCAGTTCCTCAATTTTTTGAATTTTTTTAAAAAAATCAAAATTTTGCCACATGTCAAGCTGTCGTCGTGCCAAGTGGCAATGACAGAGTGATGTGGGAATGACAATGACATGTGTCAATGAAAATAAAAAAAAATAAAGAAAATTCAAAAAATCCAAGAACTGACACGTGACACTCCCTTTAACGGCGTCAACCCAAACTTAACAGAAAGGACAAACTTAAGAGGTTTTTTTAAAAAAAAAGATCAATTTGAGACTTTTAAAAATTCGGATACCAAGTTAAGATTTTGACTTCAAAATGAAAACCAAAGGCATGATTAAACCATAAAATTATTATTTATGAAAGTTTACAATACATCATTTAGCATTTAAATCACATAAATAAAAGCACATGCAATGAGAAGTTTAAAAATTAAATAGAAGTACATACTAGGTTTTAATAAATTCAATAAAAAATATTACTCTTCAATTAAACAATATATTTATTAAAAATACGATGTTCAAAAATTATAATCAATTAACAAAATATCTCAATTTCTATTTAGTTATTTTCAAATAAATTTATACTACTAAATATAATACATTCATCAATCTTATATTTTCTTTCTATCACTTTTTAATTTTATTTTTATTTAAATAATGAATTCCCAATATTATTCTTTTTCTCTATTTTTTCACTTCAACCTCAATTATATATAAATTAGTAATAATAAATTAAATATCTTTTTAATTTTAAGCTTATATTAAACTATAAGAATTTTCAACTTTTAATTAATTTATTTCACTAGATAAATATACATTTTCAAAAAAAATTAGACCACTTACTTTTTTCCTAAAATATCATTATTAAATGCACTTTTTAAAATTCATTTAATAATGATATCAAATTTACCGTGTTTGTTCTTATCATTACTCTTTTTCTAAAAATACAAATTTATAACTAAATGAACTTTTTTCTTTAACTCCAATTTTAAACATCAAAACTAAAAAAAATAGTAATTAATTTTACTAGCAATTATTTAATTATTTAATTTTACAATTTTAATTTCTTGTACCAAAATGTTTCTATGTAAAGTCTTTTAATTAAATAAATATACATTTCAAATTTACTTTTCAAAAAGTAAAATACTACACTTATAAAATATCACTACCATAATAACATATTTTTTATTTATTTTTATCTCCGATCTTCTAATTTTACAAAAGTTTAAAAATAAAAAAATGACTCATAATTTGGATATTCGGAAATCAAATTTTCACATACATACAATTTAACGATATCGGATATCAGAATTCGATTATACAGAGGACAAATTCTAATCTATTTTAAAAAATATGAAATCTTAATAAATAAAGACTATATTTTGCTATCCGATATCTGTGTATCTGTGAAAAAAAAAATGAAGTATGCCAGCTTTCAGCTTTCCCCTAGTTCACACCTAAGCTGCAAGTTTTGTTAGATCTATTACCTAAAACAATTTTAAATAAAGGTTAACTTACATACTTTATATATACATGTATTACTATATATATAATTTCCCGTGAAGGAATGGATTCTCAATCAAAAATTAACTTTGTTTTTATGCAATTTAAAATAATGTTGCATGAGGTAAAAATATTATATTGCTTTAACTATAATCATGGCACAACTATCCTAAAAAACCTTATCATCCAGTACAAAATTCAGCTTTTGGATCCAGAAGGCACTTGAAAAGGAAGTTAGTTAGTTCAGATTAAAGCATCATTTAAACTAAGAAATCACAAACAGAAGCACCAAAATAACTGTCAGATCTATGCATTTCCCATAGCCAAAAGGAAAAATCTTTTCTTTTTATTTGAATACAAAGGTAACAACAACAACAATAAAGCAAAAGCAGAAGACAACAATGGTATTTCTTTTCTCAGTGAACAAATAGTATACCTTGGAGGAGAAAGGGAACCCAGATCCCGGCAACCGGTTCAGCCGGTGTAGATGTGAACTTTAACGGCCAATATTAGGATCGAGTAGAGTGCGAAGAAGATGAGTGTGTGGATGAAAATAGCTTTGCCGTTGGTCTTCATGCTCCCGAACTCAAGTTGCTTCCCGTTTCCCGGAAAGGAAAAAAGCAAACCCGGTTGAAGCAGCACGAACAGCACCACCCCGATTAACACCGGTGCCCAGTCAGCCATTTTCCCGGAAAATGAGAAAGGAAAGCGGATCTTTGGGACCCAGAAAAGAAAAATATGGCTGTCGGTTGAGGCAAGAGAAAAGGTGGTGCCTTTAAGGCGGTGCTTTGAAAATAATGAAGAGCAATGAAGAAATCACCGAAAGGGACGCTAGGGAATTTGGAAGCACAAGTGAAGCGTTGCAGGGTTGAGCTTTTGTTTTTGCCTCATTCATGGGTGGCTATGCTTGTCTGTACCCGATACTAGGAAATTGGTATAATAACGTTAACTTTTTGAATACGCGTAGATATCCGGATCCGGATTTTATCGGGTTTGGTTTGGTGGACCCACCAATAAATGTGATGAAACTGATCTTTCCCCACTCATCCTTTTTCGTATGGTTGGGTTATGACTTGGGTAATCATTCTACAATTATATTTTTGTTTTATTATTTATGTTTTAATTTTTATAATAATTGGAGGTTATCTATATTATAGGAATTATTAGTTTATAAATTTCTTAATTTTTTTAGTTTTATTATACCAATTGCTTTTATGGTCTTTTACAATTTTTATTCAAAAGTTTTACAAAATTTACATTCCAATTAATATTTTATTTAATGTAAAAAATGTATATTTTAGGACTAAAGTATATTATTTTATTTTCACGATTTTGAATTTTTTTAAATATAAAATCTATAATTTTTTATCATAACAATATATCACTACAAAGAGCTTATATGACTTAAGTTTTTATACCTGTATATCTTGTTATATTATTTAATAATCAGTAGTTGTTTTTAAAATTTTTAGATAAAATTTTAAATTAAAATTACATTTTAATTCTCAAATTAACAAACAAGCAACTCCAAAATCGATATCATGGGTATGGCACTTTTGGGGCCCAAGAACCTCTACACAACTCCCAGTGCACTCGTAAAATGTGTAGCCACGCTTGGATGTCATGCTGGAATGGCTTGGATTTGAAATAGTTGTTGAAGTTTATCTGCATTTCGAATTTGGTTGAGATCGAAGACAAGTATATTTATATTTGTTTTCATATACTTTTCAACTTTAAAATTACGAAAATATTAGTTTTTTTTTTTTTTTTAATTTTTAAATTTAGAAAATTTTTTTTTTTTTTTTTTTTTTTCATTTGTAATGAGTTGTATAGGAAATGTAAGGCCCAATTATTTTTATTCCTATATTTAAGGGTTTGTCTTAAATCAGTTGGGTCTAGTGTTGTCTCTAAAGTGTCCTAACATCCTCATTCATTTCACTTTCAAAAAAAAGAACAGCCTCCCTGCTCTTAGAAACTACAGTCGTGCTCTGCTAAGGTTTGGTCCCAACTCTTTGTTAAGCAAGCTTAAGCTTTTCCGTTCCACGTAAGTTGCTTCTTAGCTTATATTAGTTCTCCTCTACTCTTATTTTCGTGTTTCCTTTGAGGCTCATCTTAATGACCTCGTTTCCATACAGTTCCGCTATTGTTTCCAACTTGATTAGCTGTCTTGGAGCTGTGGTGCTCACTGGTTGGGTATACGAGTTGTTTGGCTAGCTCCTTCCAAGTAAGGGAAGCTAGGGTTTTCATATTTTGGTAGTATGTTGGTTCTTTTGCTTCTGTTTTGTGATTAATATGCTTGGATGATGCTTTGGTTAGGATGAGAATGAACTGAATATTGTTTGGATGGGGGTGCTAGCATTTATGCATGAAACAGGGGACGAGAACCACTATTTTTACCCAAGCGAGCTCATCTCGCCTAAGCGAGAGTAGCAGAAGCTCGCCCAGGAGTTTTGTTCGAGCACTCGCTCAATCAAGAAAACTGAGTTTTGAGCGAAAGACCATCTCGCTCAAGCGAGATGGCCTCGCCTAAGCGAGAGTTCGCGAAACCCCAGGACCTCTATTCTTGGTCTCGCCTAAGTGAGAGCTTGCAGCTTGAGTGAGACCACTCCTCTTGCCTGAGCGAGGGCTCCTAGCTTGAGCGAGCCCTGACGCAGGCTGCATTGTTTTCTCTCATGATTGTTATTGATGGTATGATTGGCTGGTTTGCTCTATTTAAAGTATGAAGTATGTGAATATGTATGAAATCTCTAAATGTATGGGCTGGATTGATGAGTTTGGTATGATCTTGGTATGTAACATGAATGGGATGGTTGGTTATAAATGTGGACATGGAATTGGTATGTATAATGACTTTATATTTATTGGAGAAACATGATGTTGGTATGGTCAGGACGTAATTCCATGAAAGTTTCGTGGTGGTGCCTCATTGGTCATGACTTAATTCCACGATGGTTATGTGGTGGTGCCTCGTGGTCAGGACGTAATTCCATGACCCCTATTAGTTGGAGCTCATGGTGGTGCCTCATACTTAGGACGTAATTCCACGAAGTTCGTGGTGGTGCCTCATTATATAATTTAGTAAGGATTCAAGAAAGGATTGCATCTTGACACTCTAAAGAGTCAATTAGTCTCACGTAGAGCGTACTAACTCAAGTGATGAGAGTAGCAGGAGGCCTTAGATATTTGAAGGCTAACCTTGTGAGTGGTAGGGTGAAACTCATTGGCAATTGGCTCTGCAGAGCAGTAGAGGCCACCACAAGTGCAAGCATCCGGTGAATCCGACTAATTATATGTATCCAGATAAGTCGTGTCATGAGTCTTAGTGTATTGTTTGCGAGTCATCACATGATTGGTTGATGTATGTATCTTTGACTATGAAATTGTATGAAATTGTATGATAAAACGTTTTTCTACTCTAGCTTACCCTTTTTGCTTGTTTGTATGTTCTATGTGTGGTTTTCTCTTTTTACGATGATCATCAATTTATTTATGTGAGTAGATACGAGAACTCCTCGTGATCAACATGATAGTGGAGATTCCATTGCTTAGTTCGTCTTGGGTCAGATCCCACCCTTTTTTGAATTCTCTTTTAGGGTTATAGCCCATGTATTTCCTCGCTCTTGGAGAACTTACTGTAATACTGTTAATCTGTTTTCTTTGACTTGTTATTGACATCGTGGTGTGTCTTAGTTTCCTTCTAAGTATTCTAGGATAACTGTAAGGAGTAGCGTTTATACTCCATGACTTTGCTTCTTATATTATTTTGTGTGACATTTCATTTAATTAAGGTTATTATTTAAATGGGGTGTTACATTTATAGTATCAGAGCGGTCGTTCCTTAGAGTTTGTAGACTTGTGTGTGTACTTAGCTTTCGTTGTGTCTTCTTAGTATCTTTAGCTAAGTTCTTGTCTGATCAAATCTGACTAGTGGTTTTCCTATGTGCCCAGTGATATGGCACCTTCTTGTAGAACTCCTCAATCTTCTTAGGGCGACGTACCCGACATCGTCAGAGAAATAGAAGCTATGGTGGCGGCTATGACACAACAAAGTACTACTATGATGCAACAACACGAGGCGTCGATGCAACGCCAAGCAACATCGTTGGAACAACAGTAGTTAGGGATGCAGCAGATGAAGGCTGCAAGAGTGACTACTAAGGATGCTCACATACAACACATGGAGGCCCTCCGTCAATTGGAGGAGAACATGACAACTACCCCTGTTTTCAGCTTGAGCCACGACCTCCACCCAGGGAGTGGAGTTTGGAGGACTTTTTGAAACAACATCCAGTGAAGTTTAATGGCAAAACCAGCCCTGATGCTGTAGATCAGTGGTTGAAAGACATGGAACGGATTTTTGACACCAAGATGTGCACTGCTAATAACAGATTGGCCTTTGTAGTGTACATGCTCACCAACGAGACAGATCATTAGTGGATCAGCATGAAATCCATCATGGAAGAAAGGGAGAAACCGGTCACGTGGGAGGGCTTCAAGGGGAAGTTCCTCTCTGAATATTTTTTAGACAGCGTCCGATACGCTAAGGAGGTGGAGTTCCTCCAACTAACTCAAGGAACCAAGTTTGTGGCTGAGTATGTAGAGAGGTTTAAACACCTCAGTCGATTCTACACTATGCCACTCGATGAAGAATGAAGATGCCAAAAATTTGAGAATGGTCTCCGGGGAGACATTCGTCATATGGTTGCCTCGCTATCCATTAAGGATTTTGCGACCTTGGTGGAGAAGGCTAGAGTGATGAAGAAGATAAAGGTTAAGGTGGAAGCCCAATGCCCGCAACATTAGAGGACGAGTGGACCATCTGGGTCCAAACCGAGGCATGAGGAGAGAAGGAAACCGTATGATAGACCTCACCATCAGTCTCATAGGTCTAGAGGTTTTCCTTCACAGTAGAACAAGGTACAGTGCTTCCGGTGCGGAGGCCCTAATCTGAGGAGTGTTTGCCCTCAGATGGAAGGCTTCAGAAGGCGCAACAATTGTGGCAAGGAAAGCCACTTCGGTAAGGACTGCCCCACTCTTGCTAGGGTAGTGGCACGACCTCCAATTCAGACTCCTGCGCAGAATTAGTAGAGAAGAGTAGGCAACAGGCCTTAGCCAGCGGGCAGAGTTTACGCCATGACAAGAGTAGAAGTGGCAGGCTCAGGTAATCTTATTATGGGTCATTGCATGATTGCTGGTGAATCTTAGTGTGTGTTGTATGACTCCGGAGCGACACACTCATTTGTGTCAAATGCTTGTGTAAAAAAGTTGGGTCTGCTGGTGTGTGAGTTGTAGTGTGAACTTGTGGTATCTACTTTGACGTCGAGTTTTGATGAGGTCGTCAACATCGTTAATCGATGGGAACTTGCTCCAAACGACGGTAAATCGTCGAAACGACCTCCTAACGTTGATTCCTTCGGTGGAATCAACTGAAAATGCAGTGGAAACTCACAATCAGATCGAATCACTCTCGTTCTCTCACAGATCCTCACAACACTCATGGTGTTGGAACCTTGGGAGGAGAAATCCTCATCTAAGGTGAAGGATGAGGTGACGAATGGGGGAGTAATCTCAACCAATATCTCATTCATCTAAGCTAGCTTACAAAGAGATTGGCCTGCACCTTTTATAGATTGAAGGGCAACCACAAGGAAACGAAAAAGCAAACGGAAAAGGGAAAGTCGTCTCACAAAGAATTCTAACAGCAAAGATGAAAGGGAGAATCCTAGGCTAAGGTTAGGTATGGACAATGTTATAGAACCCTAGCTTAAAATGTGAGTTGCGTGATGCGTGATACACTCGTGAAGGTGTGGAAGAAAACCCTATCCGATCTGCCTACCTCTACAAGAGTTGGAGGTGATCTTGGGGATGGATTGACTATCTGCCAATCGCATTCTTATAGATTGTCGAGAGAAAAAGTTGTTGTTCCCAACTCAGAGAAGCCTGAGTTGTTATCTTCACAAGGAGTTATGAAGGAGATACAAGGTGGCGTACAATGCTTCATAATCTTCACACATCTAGAGGTGTAGAAAGAAGAAGGGACGTTTGTTATACCGGTAGTGCACGAGTTTAGAGATGTATTCCTGGAGGAAGTACCAGGGTTGCCTCCCAATAGAGAGGTGGAGTTCTCTATTGACCTGGTGCCAAGAACCAGTCTAGTGTGGATGACCCCATATCGTATCGCTCTGGCCGAGTTGGTGGAACTCAAGAATCAGATAGAGGAGTTGTTGGGGAAATAATTCATTCAATGCAGTACTTCGCCTTGGGGAACACTAGTGTTGTTGGTGAAGAAGAAGGATGGGAGTTCATGTCGGTGTGTGGACTACAGACAGCTGAACAAGATGACCCCATCAAGAACAAATATCCCCTTCCAAGAATAGACGACCTGATGGATCAGTTGCACAGTGCGTCGGTGTTCTCGAGGATTGATTTACGGTCGGGATATCATCAGATATTGGTAAAGGTAGATGATGTGCAGAAGACGACCTTTAGATCCCGATATGGACACTACGAGTATATGGTTATGCCTTTTGGTGTGATTAATGCTCCCGCGGTGTTCATGGACTACATCAATTGGATCTTCAAGCCATTCTTGGATAAGTTTGTTGTATTCTTCATAGATGACATACTCATCTACTCTAGGACGCAGGAGGAACATGCAAAAGATCTGAGGTTGGTGCTTAGTGTTCTGAGGGAGAAATAATTATATGCTAAGTTATCCAAGTGTGAATTCTGGATGGATGAGGTGCAATTCTTGGGTCATGTAATTTTATCAACCCTTGTAATTTTAACAACCACGGCTCTCGCCCAGCTTCTCGCTTAGGCAGAAGGGTCTCGCTCAGGCGAGAGGTTTCCCTCGCTCAAGCGAGCTCCCTTCGCCTAGACGAGAGCTCGAACCAGGAACAATGGTGTTGTCACGTCCTCTTGCTTAGGCGAGACCTCCTTGCCTGAGCGAGATGAACTCTCGCTCAAAATAGGAGCCCGTTGCCTGAGCGACAGCTCGTGTAAGCAACCTGGGCGAGTTGCTGCTAATCTCGCCTAGGCGAGACACGCTCGCTTGGGCGAGAAAACTAGAACCCTCCATTATTCGCGCAGGCAACATGCATTCAATCAAACCAAACAATATTCATAACAGCTTCCAAACATTATAATGGAAACCAAGCATCAAACTCACGGAACAAAACCAGAGCAAGCAGAAAATCGCAAGAAACAGTAAACCCTAACTTCCCTTACTTGGAAAAGGGCTAATATCTGACTTTGACCCTTAAGCCAACGAACCCAGTAGCTCAAAGAGCAGATTTATGAACTAGAACAGCGGCACAGAAAGGAACGAGGTTACCACAGTGGACTTCTATCGAAAATACGAAAAGGAGACTTAAAAGGAACTAGTATGAGCTGAGAGTTAACTTAACTTATGTGAAGTAAAGTAGGGGTTGAGCTAGCTTGAGCTGGACTAAGGACTAAACCCTAGCAGAACCTATGTGGAGAGAAAAAGAGGAGTAAGCAAGCACTGTTTTGTAAGAATGACAAGAGTGAAAGGGGTTTGACTGCCTTAGAGGCCTTGTATGCCTTATGGGCCAACCCTTAGCCCATTAGATTGGGGTAACCCTTAAAATAAAGGGTTAGAATATAAGTGGGCCTTACACCTTGTGATATCACTTTTTGTTTCTAGAATTCAATTTAGGAATCAACCAAATTTTGATTTAATAATTAAATACAAATTGGATTGAATGATACCGAAATTAAACTTGTATAATCAGTTTAGTGAATTGATTGAATTTTTCAAACTAGGATTTAGAGTATTATAATTTTCGAATTATTTGATTCTTAGAAAGTGTGGATTGGTATGTTTTTTCTTTCTTAATTTCATTTTTAATCTTTGAGTTTATTTTTCAAATTTTGTTTTATGTTTTCAATTCCTAAATGACAAATTATATTATATAAGAAAAATCCTAAAGATCAAATACGATTAAATATGTATTCTTGACAATTGACCTTGTGCTTTATATTACAAAATTTAGAGAAGTTTAAATTTTTTTTATTTCATTAATGAATATTAAAATTGACACCATTGGTGGGACACATTATTGACCTCAATTTTTTTATTATTTTATTTTCTATTTTTATTTATTTTGTCTGCTGCTTTTTTCTTGTTTTATATTTTTCAGAGATGTCAAAATAGATTATAACCTACAAGTTAACCCAACCTACCACGAGTTCAGGTCGGGTTGGGTTAAAAAAAAAATTGCAAATTTTGGTACAGGCCAATAATGAACCCGATCCACTAAGAACCCGACTCACCCAGGATGAACATGTGGTGAGTCGAGTTGGCTCACCAACCCACTCATAAATTCTAAATATTAAATTATATTAAAAAAATGAAAAATTCTAAATGCTCTTCTCTCTCTAAATTAGTGTAACTGATCCATTTTTTTTTGCTTAAATGAATGATACAACTTTATATAGATATTTAGAACAAATACAATTGTGTAAGAATGTATAAAAATAAAAATTCAAAAAGTAAAATGATATACCAAAGTCATTGTTATCAACTTAATGTCATTTTCCTTTGGCTTTTAGTACTTTTTCTTTGAATTGAAGGTAGCATCTATTAACCTATGAACCTATAATATGCCTTAAATTTATTTAGATTTTAATCAAAATTATAATTTAGTTTTTTTTTTAGGATTGAAGAAAAAAATTTATAATTTTTTTAATTAAGTGAGCCAACTCGATTAACCCACTAACTTATGGTGGGCTAGGCTGGATTCAAAATTTTTAGGCTTACTAATAAGTAAGACGTTGGGTTGGCTAGGGATGACAAATAAACTCGCCTTCGTGGGTATTGCCCGAGCCATCCCCGTTTTGACGGAGAATCCTCGCATTGACTGGGTATGTGTATGGGTATGGGGAATCTCTGACTTTTTCAATTAGGTATGAGGATGTACATATCTTCCTCGTCTCCATCCCCATACCCGCAATAATACTTGTCCCCACCATATCCCTGTCCCCATTTAAATTATTAAAATATTCATAGTCAATTAAGTAACATTTTATATTATATATATATATATATATATATATATATTTCATTTTATCATAACCTTTATGTAATTATTGTCAAATGATGTATGTCAATTAGATATTTTTTATGTCTCACATTTGAATATTTCTCACTTTTTAAATATTTTTATTTACTATATATTTTCCTTTCACATGAAAATATTTAATACTCTCAATTGAATTGTTCAATAGAATAAACCTTTCATTTACTAGGTAATATAAAAAATTTATATTCTTTACTCAATTATTATTAGTTTTTGTTTCTTTGAATAACTCTTGTTTCGCTAAAATAATTTTCGTTATTTCTCAACCGTTGGCTATGTTGATATTTGAAAAGTTTTCTTAGATCTTCAAGGTATTTTTCATCTTATCATACTCTTAACTATACATTTGTTTTCCTTAGAGCGATTTTATTCTAATTTGTAATGCATACGATTATAATTTCTTTATAAATATTTGATATCAAAGAAATAACTCTCCTCTTACTATTGAATATTTGATAATATTATGTTTTCTTTACTGTAATTTTTTTTATTATTTTATAAAAATTAATTAATTAATGTTGAAATAGTAGGAAAATGAGTACGAGTATGTGTACAAGTTTTATCCTTCATTCCCGTTACCCGTTACCTATTATCCAGTAGGGATGAGGAGGAGACAAAAGTTTGATACCCATTGGGTTTGGGTATGGGGATGAGGATTAATTTTTTTATGGGTATGGGTATGAGATAGCGAAACTCGTCCCCACCCCGCCACGCCCTATTTCCATCCCTAGTTGGTTCACTAAGTGACTAACCCGTGGTGGGCCAAACCGAGTCGGATTGGGTGATCCGTTTTGTCCGCTCTAATTTTTTTTAACGTTTATGATTTTTTTAAAATTCTATTTCTATTTCAATTTTTAATTTTTAATTTTTAATTTTTGTGTTTTTAAATTTAATTTTTGTTGATGTTTTAATTTTTGTCACAAAAAGTACAAGAATTATTTTTCTACGTGTTTGATTTTTATTAGGATTTTTGTACTTTTAGTTTCATTCAATTTGGAGTGCTTTTTAATAAAATTCAATAGTTTTCACTTTTGTAAATATGGATTTGATTTTAATGATTAATCAATTGACATATTATTTTTTTATTTCAGTGATATAATTGTTATATGTATTGTGAATCTCTTCCTTGAGTCATATTATAAGCAACCACTATTTTATTATAAGTCATGTTAGAGCAACTCCCACAGTCCTTTAAACGTTTACTAGTGTAGATTTGGTTTTTAAATTGTCTTATATGCTCTAATTTTTTTTGCAACCGAAACATAAAAAAGTGGTAATATTTTTTCAATTTTTGCGAACTTTTAGGTCTCGGTTGTTGGAGAATCGAGACCTATATTAACTTCATCCTTCGACTTCCTAGGAATTAAAGCCTAATAGTTTGCAAATTTTCAAAATTATCACTCTTTTTTAAATTATTTTATCTGAGCGTAGAGAGGTATAGGCTTTAGTTTTTGCAGAACTAGGACCTATTATATGCTTCGGTTGCAATGGAATTGAGACCTAAAGGTTCCCTAAAATTTCAAAATTGCCACTGAGCGCAAACCTTTAGGCTTCGGTTATTAGAAAGACCGAGAGTTGAAGCCTTATAGGCTTCAATGTTTCTAATAACCAAAGCCTAAAGGTCGACCTAGGTTAAATTTTTCCAAAAGTTGTAGAGGTGCCACCTTCATTTCTATTATTTTCTCCTTCATTCCTCTAGTGTGAACCCTTCATTTTGCCATTGAACCACCATCATTTTGTTAAATCCTCCCCAAAACCCATTGCACTTCCTTTCACAAATGCCATAGCTTTCGCTGGAGCTTCCTTCGCCTCCGTCTATGCCCCTTCAAAGATGTCCCTACTATCTGTCATCATTGCTGTAAAAGTAGGAGGGAATCTCCATTTCATCAACTCAACCTTACTTGTTGAGCACATCTACCCTCGTACCACTTAACGTTGTTGATGATTGTTTTTTTGGTTTTTGGTTGAGTTCTACATGTTCCCATACATTAGCATCTTAATGTTACCATTTGAGACAATGTAACAATCATTTTTTGTGTGTCTTCCTTGGATTCTTTGTTCATTATTGGTAAAATCTAGGTTTTTTTGCTACCATTGATGTCCAAGTACTGTGTTGCATTGTGGTGAGATTGTGTAGCTTTCCAAACGTGTCAAGGATTGCATTCTCCTTCATTGTTTCTCATTGCTCTCGTTTCACACTCCTAGGTTACTATTATTATCTTCAAAATTTATTTTTAATGAGTCTATAATTATTTTTTTGCAATGATTTTTTTTTGTATCTTAGATATGTGATTAATTATATGCTTAAATATATTGATTATTTTGTTTGATTTGAAATTATTGTTGCATTGAGTTAGCCTTAATTTTCTGTTTGATATTCAATAAAAAAATTATTTACTCTCTCCAATGTTTTTGAAGAAATTATATTTTTTAAAAATTAATATAAGAGGAGTCAATACTAATAATTTGTAAGTATTGAATCTTCAATTGTCTAGTTGGACAATTTAACAAGATTAATAACTTTTTCATAGTTTAGTAGTACTTATATATATATATATATATATATATATATATATATATATATCTTTATATATATATCTTAAAATTCATGAATATTTCTCAACTATATTTTGTATTGATCTTTGGGTTCATATTTGATTGTAATTGATGATCACTTTCATTTTGTGTAAACCTAAAGACCAATGCGAAATGCTAACAAAATTTCGTAAAATTTAACATATGTTGTTTAGAATTGATATGTACAATAAACTAGAAAAAGTAAATCTTCTTGAATGGGATAGGGTCACACCTTAAATACCATAGTGAAATCAAGATTCATTTAAAGATTATTGAAATTGTTCAAGTAATTTCAGTATATATACGCATGGACTAATATTGGATTAATTCACCACACATTAGTGTTGAGTATGAGAGAGAGTATAAGAAGTTATACAATTTGCGCAACGTAATGAGGGTAGAAGTGATGATGAAATGAAATTTAGATGTCCTTATGTTAACTGTTTGAATGGGAGAAAGTTGAATGCAATTGGAATTAAGGAACATCTTATTTGTGATGACTTCCTTCAAAGTTATACAAAATGGACATGACATGACGAATTAATAGACTTCTCAACTATCTCCCGAACTGAACATGTTGTCAATTCCACCATGGAAGATCAATTAGAAGAAGACAAATTAAAGCGCATGATCCATGATGTGGGCACATAAGTAATTGCCCAGATGCATGTGTATGAAATGATGTCCACTAATGCAAAGACTTCGTTGTATGTTAATTCAACTAAGTTCACATGGTTGTTAGTGGTGTTAAGGGTTATGAATTTGAATCTTACCAATGAGTGGATAAATAAGAGTTTCAAAAAATTATTGGTGTTGTTGAATGAAATGCTTCCAGATGGAAATACACTACCCACTTGTAATTATGATGCCAACCATGTCCTAACGATTGCATAATATACAGGAAATAATTTCAAGGTTTGAAAAAATGTCCGAAGTGTGCATTATCACCATACGAATAGAAAACCTACATGAAGAAAAGGACGACCCAACTTTGGAAGTTGTTTGGTACCTTCCAACCATGCCCAGACTTAAGCGTTTGTTTGTGAATCCAAAAGACACTAAAAACCTTAAATGACATGCAGATGAGAGAAGATGTGACAGATTGTTCGGAATCCAGCTGATTCAATGCAATAGAAAATGATGATCATGAGTTGCCCCACTATATGTGAAGAAAACATTATATCTCATAAATTGAAAAACGAAAGGAAGGCAATATATTTGCGCCATCAGAGGTTTTTACAATCTAATCATCCTTATCGAAGGTTAAAAGAAAACATTCAATGGACATCAAGAAAATGTTAATGCAAAAATTCCATTGACTGACGTTTAAATTCGCGAAAAAGTTAATAAAATACATCATGTATTTGGGAAAACATCCAAGAAGTCATTTGTAACAAGCCTTTGAAAGAAAACATCAACATTCTTTGATCTTCCATATTGGTCGAAGTTAGAGGTTAGACATTGCATAGATGTAATTCATGTAAAGAAGAATGTGTATGATAGCTTAATTTATACATTACTTAACATTTAGGAAAAGACGAAAGATGAAGTAAGTGCTCGTTTGGATTTGGTTGAAATGAAGATCCGAGAAGACTTGACACTAAGGAAGGTTGGTAAACATACTTATTTGCCCCCATATGTTACACTATTCCAAACAAGAGAAGATAAGTTTTTACCTTTGTCTAAAGAGTGTCAATGTACCTCAAGGATACTCTTCAAATATTAAATGTTTAGTTTCAATACAGTACCTGAAGCTTGTAGGTCTGAAGTCCCACGATTGTTACATCTTAATGTAATAATTGTTACCAATGTCTATTCGTGAAATTTTACCTAAACATATTAGACAAACTATAACTCGTTTGTGTTCATTTTTCTCTTCAATTTGTAACAAAGCCATTGATCCTGTAAAGTTAGATGAACTTCAAGGCGAGATTGTTATCATCTTGTGTCAATTGGAGACGTTTTTCCCTCCATCCTTTTTTGACATCATGGTACATTTACTTGTTCACTTGGTAAGAGAAATCAAGATTTGTGGACCAGTATACCTAAGATAGGTGTATTCTATTAAACGTTATATGAAGATTTTGAAAGAGTAAGTGAAAATCAATATCGTCCAGAAGCTTCAATAATTGAAATGTATATTGTTGAAGAAAGTATTGAGTTTTGTTCAGATTACATGACTAAAGCAAATTCGATAGGAGTTCCTTGCAAATCATGGTTGAATAGGTGTTCTATAAGTAAGAGCATCCAAGGTGTGAATGTGGTAACCAAAGATCGTGAAGAACTATTGCAAGCACATCTATACATATTCAACAACACAAATTAGATGATCCCTAACTTATCTGCACACAAAGTGATAGCACACCCTTAGCTAAGGGTCCAATCACAAGAAGCATGGCTAAGCAAATTCAAGAAGAGTTAACAACATCTAGTCATGGTGAAGCTAAACTCCTTTTCACTTGGGCCATCATGGAGCATTTTTAGACCTTGTATTAAGGGTCATGTAGTGTAGGTTTTTATTTGAAGGCCTTGTATTAAGGGCCATGTGGTGTAGGGTTTTAAAAACAATTTTGCTTATGTAGAGAGCATATGCTCCTAGCTTAAGCAACTATTTGATGTTTAATTATGTTAATCAAGCTAGCTTAGGAAGAGAATCCCACACGTGCCACATGGCAAGCTCTTTAATGGAGAGTTCTCTTACAAAGGTAGAAGCAATGTGTCATTGTCTTATTGGAGAAGCTTTTCAAAAAGTAGCTTTCCACATGATAACACATGAGTGGTTTGTTTTTTGAGAGTGAAGATTGCCACATGTCAAACTCTCCTTCACCAAGATAGCATTTTTAAGATTTTGGTACATGTTAGCATTTTAGGGTTTGGACCATTTTGGAGACACCTTACTCTATAAATAGAGGTGTCCCCCCATGTATTTGGCACTTTGAGAATGATAATGTTATGTTGCCAAAATTATTTTTGAGCCATACTTCTTCTCTCAGTCACTTGCTAGAGTATCCCAAGAGGTCCCTCTAGCACCCCTTTCTCTAGAGTTGGCCTAACCTCTCTTAGAGCTCCACAAACCACCTTCATCCCACCATTAAATCACCCAAACCGAGAGCTATTTTCTCTCAACACCAAGCTTCCGCGAATCCACCATCTACCATAGTCACCATTTCAAGCTTTGGCCCAACCTAGCTTGAGGAGGAGGAGGCTATCACAAAGCCATTGTGAAGGAGAACAATCCAATACAATTAGAGAAATGACAATTGATGGAGCATAACAAAACTTCCATGCATTGGTTTAAATATGAGATTTTTAAAGATTCACAATCTTTTGAGACTTTGATGTGACTAGAAAATGGATTGAGGTTTGACGTTGTACGTTGTATAGATTATGAAATTAATAATTGCATATTCTATACGAAGTCTTTGGATGATAAAAGCACAATACTAAATATTGGAGTCAATCTAGAAGTTGAGTCACTACAATTTTTCACATCTAAAGATTAAAATCTTGTATTTCGATCAATGACGTACTGAGGTACAATAAAAGAGATATGAGAGGTTGGTTACACTATGTTTACTATTCTAGTGTTCAAATGCAAGTGGATTGACAATAAGAGTGGTGCCAAAATGAATGAATCGGGTATGACTTTGGTTGATTTTTGAAAGGTGTATTATCGAGTCCAGCGCTTTATTTGACGTTTAAAATGTCAAGTTTAAATCGTCAAATAAACTTAACAAAATTTGGTTAAAATTACTAAATCTACACATTTCTAAAGTTGGGGGACTAAATTGGACCAAAGCTTTAAAGATGGACTAATTTCAATATTCACTGAAAGTTAAGGGACACAAATATATTTAACCCTTTAAATAATAGAGATTATCTTCAAACTTTGAGCATAACAATCATTTGCTACTTGTAGTTAAGTTTTTACAACGATAATAGTCTTGTTCTCTCCTAAGAACTTTATGACCATCTTGTGAAGTGTAGAGACAATTATGCCACTTTCATTAATAATTAAAATAAACGCCAAATCCATATAATAATTAAAATATATTTAAAATCCAATCATATCAAATATTGATAAATGTACTATTTGTAAATTATAAACAAATATAAATGATACACTACAAAATAAATTTTTTATTAGCGACCAATTTTAATAACAAAAAATAATTAGTGAGTATAGTGACTAATTCTTTTTTATTGTTAAAATTGGTTACTGAAAAAAAGTTTTCTTAGACAAAATTTTCTTATAGTGACAATATACAATATTCAAAATAATTTCTATCTAATGCATTAAAATTAAACTTATTTTTTAATATTTAGTAAAGCCTCTCTTTATTAGTGTTTATCTTTATCTATGAGCACTCCGACCGACTACAACACAAGGAAAGCTAAAGAATAAAAAGAACACAAGAAAGGGAAATGGAAGTTTAAAGTTCTTTTAGAAAAAAAAAAAAACTAAAAATCTCCATTTAGCGCATGTATGTGTTTTTTATGTGTGGTTGGCTGATTGGTATTCTGCTTTTGTAGCTTCTTTTTCTTTCATGTTTCTTTTAATTTTGTTTTGTCCAACTCCCATGAATCCTTGCACAAAGAGGGGACAATAAAGAAACCAGGCTTGTCATTGGGCACTAAATACACAATGATATGTTTTATTATCATCATCATCATCACTTACTACCTCTGTTTACTTCAATTCAACACAATTATGAAGCCCCAATTTTATTATCTATTTCTCTATTCTACAGTAACCATTCCCTAGAAAAAGCCTCGTGGGATTGTTGACCAATGACCACCAAAGAAAACGATGCCTTTCTTATCCAGAAAAAGCCACAAAGAGGCCCGGATAAAAAGGAGGCCAGAATTCACATGTTAAAGTGAACGAATGATTCATTATTTTTATGCCAAACTTTATAGGATTCCAATTCCAATTCCCCTTTGAGGATATAGAACACAACATTAGTTTAGTGCTTTTGATCTTTCTCTAGCATCTATTCTTCTACTTGCTCTTAGTTCTTTCAAGCTTTGGCAGTGATTCTTTGAAGTGTACAATGAACGATTGGGCTCCTCCTCTCATAGCTGCAGCACTATTTTGGCTCTTGTCCCCAGGAATGATCTTTCAGTTGCCGGGGAAGAATGCACCCTTTGAGTTCATGAACATGAAGACCACTGTTGCATCCATGTTTGTGCACACTGTAATTTATGGTTTGCTTCTCATGTTGTTCTTCGTTGTTCTTAGTGTTCATCTGTATATTTAAGCACCACCAAGCTGCTTTCTCTTTTGAACTAGTTGTACACTCTTCTTATATAAACCATTATATATGTGTATGTGCCCCTTTTGACATATTTCCACTTGATTTGTCTTCTTCTTTGGTTACTGAGACTTTTCATGAGTAATCTGCTATTTGTGTATTATTGGAAGTGTTGTGTAATTATCCAATACTAGTTATTTATGTTCGTAGAGCATCTCACATGATGTTCGTATAGCAACTGGAAAGTGGTTGTTATGTTACTTTCATATGATACATTTCTTTTCCTTCCTTCTCTCTTTGTATCCCTCTCATCAACGATTCTTAATTTATTATGTGTTGGATTTAGATGAATGAAATTATTTAAGGTGTGAAGAATGAAGTAAAGAGTTTGACTGGTAGGCTAAACGAAAGAAATGGCACTTGCTTGCTTCTTCCAGTTCCTAGTTTTTTTTTTTTTGTTTTTTTTTTATTTTTTTTAATTTAATATTTAGAGTTTTGGTTGATAGCTGGAAAATTGCAAATTCTCGACAAAACGTTGAGGTTGCAGGAATTTTGAATTAAAGTCATGAGAGGGAGAGGTTTTTGGGATTTAAAAAATACTCCAAATTTTGTGGCCTTCATTAGTTTCTATTTTCTAATTTTTTGGTTGAAAAATTCATAAAGTCCCAAATTTAAAATTTCAAGGTTCTTTGTCTCCGAATTTAAATATAGTTCTAAAAATTTAAAATTATATTTATAGTAATTAACATCATACAAAATATATTTTTTTGTAAATAATTTTGGCAGTATTTAATTCTTAACAACTATTAATTTATTCTCATAACTAAATTTTGATAAGTAAAAAGAATAAAATTAGAAACTATTTATTTGATTTCTAATTAGAAATAAATATTATATCAGTTATCGAAAATTTGATAATATAATTAGAATCTATATTTTTAGTAATTAATAATAATAAAAAATATATGTTTATTTAGATGTATATTCCAAATCAAAACTATTCATATTTATCTCTGTATTTCAAATAAAATATTATCAAATTATTCATGTACAATTTAACATCTAATATTATTATATATTTTAATATATTTCAAATATTTAAAAATAATTATATTATTACATTACTTCAAATTTTTTATAAATAATTATTTATTTCTACTAAATTTATAATGTTCTAATCTAATTGTTTTAAAAAAAAATTTATTCTCTACTTTCTTTAAAATTAAAAATATTGCTTAAGAAATAAAGTTGAAAACATCAATCCCCCAAAATTTTCTAATTCCCTCCCTAAGACTAAAATAATTTTGAATAAAAAATACTTCCCTCCCTCTTCACACCTCTTCACATGGTATAGAATGAAAACAAAAAAAGTAATTCTGAAAGTTTTAACCTCCCGTCTTCTTTCTCACGACCAACTTCTTCCTCACCATACCACACCACACTACACTGTCATCTTCCTCCTTATCACACCACATTGTCGTCTTCGTCTTTGTCTTCTTTTTCACTGCCGGATTCCTCCTCACTTTAATCATTGTCACACTTTATCTTCCCCTTTCTCACTAGTTCCACCCTTTTACCATCGTTGGGCTTATGTTTGGTAAGTTATTGCTCATATCTCTCACTCTATCACTATCGATTATTTATTGTTTTTCATCATTGACATCTACTTGGTTATGGCTTGTTATGTATTTAAATTTAAACATCGACCACGGATTGTTGTGTTGAACAAATGTAAATTGGATCTGCTTTGTTCTGTGGTCTTGAACGAAATTAAAACCATAATTTTTGTGTTTGGTTTAAAGGCGGAAGTGGAGGAGAAAGGGATTTACTATGACACTGGAGAGGAGAAATGGGTTTGGGGGTGCTATGAATGGGATTTGAAAACCCAAGGTTCAAGCTCCAATCGTTTCTCAAAGAGGTAAGAGTTTGTAATGTTATGCTGCTCACACGTAAAAGAGGTCTCACTTTCCATGAAATTATTTGTGAACTTCATTCCTTTGTTCCGGTAACTATTTCTTGGATCTGTACTTTAGCCCCATATCGTCATTGTATACTCTGATACTTGTATTGTTTATATTTTTTTTTATCTCTTTGATGGATTTTAGAAATAAATGTGTTTGCATCCCCCACTTGGCCATTAAAATGCAACACTTGATAACGAAATATTATAGTTAGTGTTCAGGCTTATATTCAACCGTTGGAAAGTAGTCATTTAAAGCTTACCTAACTAGATCAAGAGCTTCAACGAGTGTTAAATATTTTCTTCCTTAATTGATGGCTAAGGGAGCCCCTAAGAATAGATAGGAGAGAGAAACATATATTTTTATTTTCAGCCTACTTTTTCATTCCTTCCTAAGGCTATGTATAGCCATGCAAAACCAAAATTGGTTACAATCAGAGGGTCCTCCTCATTTGTAGGAAAAGGAATTTACGAAACAGAAATAATAACTAAATTATTCTATGCAAAGAAATAGTGTGACTTAGCACTTCTAGAAAAAAACTAACATAGTGAGTTTTATGGGATGTAATCCTTCAGATGGTTGGTGTGGTGGTAATCCTTTTAGACCTTACGCTAGTCAAATGGACTGTGGTTTGATTGCTAACAATGTCCGCCTCTGGAAAAATCACCTTGTCCTCAAGGTGATAATCGAATTTGAGCTGTGCCCATTCTTCCCAACTAGTATTGTCTGGTGATAGTCTGAACCATTGAACAAGGACCATTTTGGTTGGGGGATCTGTTGACTTATCCATGCGAGTAGCCAAAATTGCTAGGGGGCGAATTATTGGCTGGTGGTTGAAAGCCTCCGAAGGAATTAGAGTGGGGTCCAGGGTAGGGCCATGATGATGTTTCAGCAATGAACAATGAAAGACAGGGTGGATTATGGACTCAGGTGGTAAATCCAATTGATAAGCAACTGTACCAATTCGGGCAAGTATTTTGTAAGGTCCATAAAACCTCTTGGAAAGTTTGTGATAAGTGGAACTAGAGAGAGACCGTTGCCGGTATGGCCTGAGACGGACATAAACCAAGTCACCCACATCATAAGATATATCACGACGCTTGGTGTCAACATAATGCTTCATAGTAGCCCGAGCTTTAAGGCGTTTTCGCTGCAATTGTGCTAATCATGTTTGGCGTGATGTCAATAATGTATCGACAACTTCCATAGAGGATGAACCCAGTAAGTAATGAGAGATAAATGGAGCTGGTTTGCCGTAAATGATATGAAAGGGTGAATACCTAGTGGAAGAGTGAGTAGAAGTGTTATAAGACCATTCAGCCAAAGCTAAGTACTTGGACCACTGGTGGGGATTGGAATGGACAAAAGAACGGAGGTATTGCTCCAAAACTCTGTTAAAGACCTCCGTCTGGCCATCCGTTTCTGGGTGATAAGATGTACTCATGCAAAGTCTAGTACCACTCAAGCGAAACAATTCCCCAAAACTTACTAATGAAGATAGGGTCGTAGTCAGATACGAGACTACATGGTATGCCATGATATTTACAGATAATATCAAGAAAAAGTTGGGCCACCTTAGAAGCAGAATATTGTGTTGGTAATGGTCCTAAATGAACTCCCATAGAGAATCAGTCTACAATGACAAGAATAACGGTGAAGCCTTGAGAAGATGGTAAGCCAATGATAAAATCAAGGGACAAATCTTCCCATATAGCCGTAGGTACAGGCAAAGGTTGCAAAAGACCATGTTTTTGTGTATCAGACTTCACTTGTTGACAGATAGAACAATGTCGGATGAAAATTTTAACATCATTACGGAGTCCATCCCAATAAAAATTGGCCAACAATCGAGTAACAATTTTGGTTATGCCCATGTGGCCACCAATTGGAGTACTGTGGTATTCATCAATATGCTTGAGGCGGAAGGCATTACCGAAATCCAACAAAAAATGATTTTTGTATAAAATCAATCCATTATGCAACGTATAGTCAGGAAGAGCAGCAACGTCAGTTTGAATATGTAAAAGTAATGTATTGTAAGCAAAACTAGCTGCCACCGATTGTCTCAACTGATCCATAAAAATGAAATTAGGCATGGAAAGGACATAACATACACCAGAGGAAACAGTCGGGCTTCGAGAGAGGCCATCCGCAACAACATTATGAGAGCTCGGCTTGTAATGGATCGTGTACTCATACCCCAGTAGCTTAGAGAGGTAATGTTACTGTTTCGGAGTCTGGATAACCTGTGACAAAATCTCTTTGAGGCTCTTATGATTGGTATTCATAACAAATGGGTATCCCAAAAGGTATTGGCGCAATTTCTTGACGACCGAAGTAATGGCATGTAGTTCCCTTACATAAGTAGATGAATGTAGAAGTTTGTGGCTGAATGGTTTACTAAAATATGCCACTGGCTGATTGCGTTGCATTAGAACGACACCTATAGCTGTTCTAGATGCGTCTGCGTTAGTAGTGAAAGGTATAGAGAAATCTGGCAAAGCGAGTACGAGGGCCTGGGTCATAGCTTGCTTCAGAATGGTAAAAGCATGTTAGGCTTCCGAAGTCTAGGTAAAGGCATCCTCTTTGAGGAGAGCCGTAAGGGGGGAGACAATAGTGGCATATCCTTTGACAAATTTTCGATAAAACCCAATAAAACCGAGAAAGCTACAAAGAGCCTTGATGTTGGCAGGAGGAGGCCAAGTCAGCACTGCTTGAATCTTGGAAGGGTCAGGTTGAACCCTAGCAGCGGAAATGATATGGCCTAGATATTCCAGTTGCCTTTGTGCGAATAAGCATTTAGAAAGTTTGAGATAAAACTGACTGTCCAACAAACATTGAAATACCTGTTCCAAATGGTAAACATGTTGTGGAAGAGAGGAACTATAAACAAGGATGTCATCGAAGAATACAACAACAAAACGACGGAGAAAAGGGCCGAGGAGGATATTCATGGTAGTCTGGAACGTTGAGAAAGCGTTACAGAGACCAAACGACATCACTCGGTACTCATAATGTCCATGGTGAGTACGAAAGGCAGTCTTAGCGATATCATCAAGGTGCATCAATATTTGGTGGAAGCCTTGTCAACGATCGAGCTTGGAAAACCAGGTTGCACCACCGAGCTTGTCCAACAACTCATCAATGGTAGGCATCGAGAAATAGTCACGGATAGTGACGACATTAAGGGCCCTGTAATCTACACAACAACGCCAAGACCCATCTTTCTTGCGAACTAGCAGGACCGGTGAAGAAAACATACTCATACTTGTTTGGATCATGGACTTGCAACCACCGTCAACGAGAATGGAAACAAGTTTGTTGCCAATCTGCCCTTGGCTGTATGGTGGATGAGCCAATACTGCCAATGGGTTTCCAAGGCAGGGAGGAACCCGAACCAAGTATTGATCTGATTATTCTGATACATCCACTAGTACCAACTAAGAGCTGGTCCGTCCATATAAAAGGAGGCTACCTGAAGGCGTTCCTATTCTGGTGTATTGTGGTAATAAAAAAATTAGGAAATTTTGAAGATCCAACTAAGGGCGTCAATCCCATCAAATCGGGGAACTTCAAGTTTCATGTGTGGGTGACGAAAACTCTCGGGGGAGGTGTGGATTGAAGGTGAAACGTATGGTGTTGGGGAGGGTGGGCAAACCATCAAAAGGGAAAGTTGTTCCAGGATAGAATTAACTTTGACGGTCAAATAATCCAAACGTTCGGCATTGGTAGGGCGGTTGGCCATGGAGGAAAGGTACTTAATGAAAGCACCAAATTGTTAAGTATTTTCTTCCTTAATTGATGGCTAAGGGAGCCCCTAAGAATAGATAGGAGAGAGAAATAGATATTTTGATTTTTAGCCTGCTTTTTCATTCCTTTCCAAGGCTATGTATAGCCATGCAAAACCAAAATTGGTTACAATTAGAGGGTCCTCCTCATTTGTAGGAAAAGGAATCTACGAAACAGAAATAATAACTAAATTATTCTATGCAAAGAAATAGTGTGACTTACACTTCTAGAAACAAGCTGACGTAGTGAGTTTTATGGGATGTAATCTTTCAGATAGGCTGGTATGGTGGTAATCCTTTTGAGCCTTACGCTAGTCAAATGGGCTGTGGTCTGATTGCTAACACCGATCTAGGCATCAGCTAGTGTGCAATTATTCCATGGAAGTAGAATATGCTCTTATTTTTAGTGAAAACTTTGCCAATCTATGCTCATATTCAATTTAAACTCAAATGAAAACTTTTCTCTTTCAGTTTTGCTTACCTTCTTTTTTATCCTTGTCCTTTTATTTAGTTTCAGTTCATAAGTTTTCCCTTTAATAGGTAAATTTAATGGGTTGAACCACTGGTGGAAAATTGAATTTATTAAATTAATCTTGTTGCGACACTTTGATAAAAAAATAGGACAATGGTCTGTTAATTAGCCATTTTTATATGTTAGGTCACCAATTTTAATTGATGAATAATAGTAACAGTGTTCCATGAATAATATGCTTCAACTTTCGTATTAACTTTCTTATTTGTGAGAACTATATAATGGTTGCAAGCCTATCCTTTTGCATTTTGGTACTATTTATAAATGTTTTTATTTGTAGTTGTGGTTCTTTCGAGAAGAGGACATTTGAAGAAAAATGGAGCAATTCATGAAGCAAGACATTAAATGCATATGCCAACAAGATGACCATGAGTAGATGACCATGTCAGGCTCTTTTGATTAATAATGAAGATGATAAATCACATGAAGACTAGTTATGTTAAACTTGTATATTTATTAAGAGTTATTTCTATTTTGATTTTATATTGATCATATAATATGAATTTTATACTAATTTTTAGCATATTATATCATGGAGTTGATTGTTATTTAACATAATTAAATTTGTAGCATTTATGCCAAGGTTAGAAAATTATTTACAGGTAATTCAAAATATTATTTATATGTAAAATCATGTACATAAAATTAGTTATTTAATATCAAATTATATTGGTTATTAATGTTTTTTATTTTGTGACTGATTTAGTCACCGATTTAGTCATTAAAATAGTTACCGATTTGACCATTGTTTAACCATTGTGTTAGATATTTGATTTAACCACAAATGATTATTTTAATTAAATTAAAAATCATACTTATTAGCCATTGAATTAGTGACCGAAAATTATTTTATTAAATTAAAATTTTTCTTGTTTAGTGACTGAATTAGAGACACAAATTTTGGTAGCTAAATTGGTCTCCAATACTTGAAGGTGACCAAATTTTCAGTGACCGATTAGCGACCGAAATTTTGGTGGCAGTTTAGCGACCAATTTTGAAATCGGTGGCTAACTGTTTTGTGACTACAATTTTCACCACTATTTATCCATTTAGCGACCGATTTCGTCGGTGGCTAAAATACTTTTTTCTAGTAGTGAGTTGTCATTGCTAAGAAATTAACGCAAATTAACTATAGTAACTTCCATATTTCATAGCCAATAAACAACAAAAAGTAAATTCAATCCAAAGTCATTTCTCATCAAACACAAAATTAAAATTTAACTAGTTAATTCTTATGAAACCTATAAGAATGGTTAGGAATATACAAATAATAAAAGATAAAACTAAAGAACTAACCTAATGCAATATGAATGAATATGAATGAGATACAAAGATATCCACAAGATAATATTGCTAAAGATCTAAAAAAATGCACCTAAAAGAATTAAAATGCAAATGTTTATGATATGCTAATAATATGAATATGCCTAATACTACTTTATAGCAATGAGGTTTGGGTATGCAATTATGGTAAACGAATTAAATTAAATCAAATCAAATAGTAATAAAGTGAATAACAAATACATAAAAGGTTTTTAAAATAATGATGGTGAAAAAGGTTGATTCCATTACTAGTTTCTAAATATGATCTATCATTGGTTATCTAAAGATTATTGTTCAATTGACTATTGTCTTAGATTTTCAAATCAATCAATGTAACTTTTCATTTAATTTTTTGGTGGCCTTAGTTTTAACCAAAGTAACTTGTCAATTAAAAGCAAGAACTTTTTAGATAAATCATAAAACATTTAACCAAATCAACTTCTCAGTTAAATATATTACTATGCCTAATCATATCAATTATTTTCCTCTTTTGTAAAAAAGATAATCTACCAAAGTAACTTCTTAATAATTCTTGTTAAAGTTTTAACCTTTAATCAAATTAACTTCTCCATTATTGGCAAAATGAGGCTTCAAATTTACACTCATCAATTAGGTAGATTGGAGGGATTAATAAGCTAGATTATGAGAGCAATTTAGATGAAGATATGAGATTGGAGCACATGATTGTAATCAAGAAAATTCAATTATAATACAAAAGTTAAAGGCTAGAGATCGTAGGCTCTTCCTCTAAGCTATATGACTCAAGTAAGGTGGGTGAACCCAAGAATGAGTGGTGTGCGAAAGCTATGGAAAGGTGGGTGATATGGCTTGCTTTTGATGGTGTAATGGTGATGAGATGGTGGTATTTGAATGTTCTCAAGAGAGGTTGGCCAATTCATAAGAAAGGGTGGCTAGAGGAAACCTAGAAGGGGTGTTCTAGCCTTTGGTAACCTAAAACAGTTGTATGACACAAATTTGGCAACATAACTTTACTCAATTCATAGTTAGTTTTTACATGGGGGATACACTAATATTTATAAAGTTAGGTAACCCTAAAAGTGTCTCACAAAATGGGGAAGCAAAACCCTAATCTACAAACTTGGACACCAAGGGAAAAAATCCTTTCCATTAGGAGAATGACACATGATCACCAATCCTCTCCACTTAGACCGTGACACATGGCCACTAATCCTCTCCATTAAGAGCATGCCATAGAGCAAGAGCATGTGTCTAAAAAAAGAGAGCAACTTGGAGATCACTTTAGCCAAGGACCCACAAGCTTCTAGAAGGTTTGTGCTCCAAGCTAGGGTTTTTACCTTAGATCCAAGTGTCTCCTTAGGGTTCATATTCTCTAGGCCTAAAACCCTTCACTACAACCCTAGGCCCAAATACAAGGTCAAAAGAAGACCTAGACTACTTGACCCATTATACAAGGTCAAAATAAGAGCTTGGGCCTACCTTTCACATATGACTCCAACTCTTCTTGAGTGTGCTTGACCATGACTAGGGGGTGTGTCATCAACTAGCTAGTTAAGGAGACACCAATTCTAAATTTACCCACTATAGGATAAGATGGAGAAAAATAAAGAATGGGATAAAAGAGGTAGAGATATAAGGTAATTGGTGTGAGAAACCAAATAGGTAAAATGCATGGTAAAGGAATTTTTTGAAAAGAGATTCAGTCAATAACTAACATTAAAATTAAGCTTGCTTTTATAAAGGAGATTGAAATAAACGAAGTAATAAATCAATGTGGGAGTGCAAAGAGCCTTGACCCAAATGGATTTAATTTTCACTTTATAAAAACCAATTGGGAGACTATAAAATAATATGTAATCAAAGTTGCGAACTAATTCCAACAATTTGGGGAAATACTTAGGAGTTGTAATGCCTAACTCAGGAAATTTAGCCAACAAGAGAATTGAGACAAACATACCAACTTACACCATTTCTATTCTTAATAGTAGTAGGGGGTTGGTAGGGATGGTTAGACAGACAACAAAGAAACATTTGTACAAAGGTGTTAGTGTGGAGAATAAGGCAATTTGAGGTTAACCTATTATAGTTGGCCGATGACACCTTATTTGTATGTGAAGCTAACATGAAAAATATCATGGTCATAAAAACTATCTTAATAAGTTTCAAACTGGTGTCATGGTTAACTACCATAAAAGTAAAATCGATGGTACAAGGGTAGAAAAGGAAATTGTGCAAAAATTCTCCAAGATATTAAATTATAGCTATATGAAAGTCCCTTTTTGAGTACACTACAAGAAAGTTACGTATTAGCAAGGGAATAATCCCTAGCAAATCCCTCGCTAATCCCTCGCAAAACGATTTAGCGAAGGATTAGCGAGAAATTAGCGAAGACATTATGGCGTAGCTAAAATATAGGTAGCTAAGTAGCTAGAGAACCACGTTGTCGCTAATCCCTAGCTAATCCTTAGCTAATCCCTAGCAAACTAGTTTTAGCTAATCCCTAACTAATCCCTAGCAAAATAATTGTAGCTAATCCTTAGCAAATCGGTTGTAGCTAATCCCTAGTTAATCCCTAGCAAAGTGGTTGTAGCTAATCCCTAGCAAAGTAGGTGTAGCTAATATCTAGCTAATCCCTAGCAAAAAAGTTGTAGCTAATCCTTAGCTAATCCCTAGCAAATCGGTTGTAGCTAATCCCTATCTAATCCCTAGCAAAT
>Ga0214542_1002429_pt1 | contig 38558 bp, 14 predicted proteins | sample CNSS1metaG_FD_160096 | JGI IMG/M metagenome (GOLD analysis project Ga0214542, IMG submission 160096) | Root nodule microbial communities from cowpea collected in UCLA plant growth center, Los Angeles, California, USA - CNSS1 | ecosystem: Host-associated > Plants > Roots > Nodule | place: USA...
TATAATTGATATAATGAGTTAGAAAATAAAAAATAATTGGATAAAATATATTGAAATAGTATTCTACATGATGAAAATAAACAACAAATAAAAATATTAAAAAATTAACAAATGTATGTCTTAGAAACAATTTGAGAAACTATTGAAAGAATTCGCATAAAGAAAAATAAATGTATAATTAAGGGTATGATAAGATGAAAAATACCTTAGATATCTAAGAACACTTTTCAAACATCAACATATATACTCAATGGTTGAGAAATAATTGTTTTAGTGAAACAAAAAGGTTCTTCAAATGAAACAAAAATTAATAAAAATAAGTAAATTTTTTTTGTATATTACCTAGTAAATGAAAGGTTATGCTATTAAACATTTTAAATTGAGAGTACTAAACATACTCATGTGAAAAGAAAATATACAATAAATAAAAATACTAAAAAATAATAGAAATATTCAAATATGAGACATAAAAAAATTTTAATTGACAAACATTATTTTAACATAATTACATAAATATTATGATAAGATGAACAATATATTGGAGATGTGAACGAGTTTCATGACAAACCAAATAACTAGAAAAAATAAAAAATTGAAAAAAAAAAAAAAATATATATATATATATATATATATATATATATATATAGTTACTTAATTAATTTTGAATATTTTAATAATTTAAATGATGATGAAGATATGGCGGGGGACGGGTATTATGGCGGGAATATGTACATCTCCATAACCATCCCCATACCCAATTGAAAAAGTCGGGATTCCCCATACCCATACCCAGTCAATGCGGGGATTCCCCGTCAAAATGGAGATGGATTCGGACAATACCCAAGCGGGTGGATTTATTTGCTATTTCTACCTTTAGGTAATGTTTGAAAGAATGGATTTGAGGAAGAATGAGTAAATGAATTTAAGGGAATGAAGATAATATTGTGTTTTATTTGGATTAAAGAATTTGATGGATGAATGAATGAATTTCAAGAAAAAAATATTAAAGTTATTGAATGATGTGATAATGTGATAGACAAAAAAATGTTTTAATTGATAAAAATAAATGATTATTAATGTATCACTATGTAAAAATGTTATATAAATATAATTAGTAGAAATTGTATTAATATCAAATTGATTTTTTTATTTATAATAAGAAAAATTAAAATAAAAAAATGAAATAAATTTGTATAAAAGGGATATGGACGAATAAATTTCAAATACATTTTCTTGAATAATTTATTTTTATATTATTATTAAAATTATTGTTAGTGTTAATATTAAATGTAATTATAATCATATTTGGTTAAAAATTTTCATTATTAATAATAATTGTAATTATAATTAATAATAATATAACCATTGTTATTAAATTTTTTTAATCTTGGTTTATTAAAAGTTGTAATTGAAATATAGTGAATTACACCATAGCAAATTCAACGAATAGAAAATAGATTGATTGTAGTATTCATTTTTTTTATATCTGAATTTTTATTGGATGTTTGGAATAGGGATAAATAAAAAAGCAACATGCATAATAATTCAACCTCGTTTATAGCAAATTGGAAACATCTGCTAACACAGTATCATCCATGGAAACAAACAATTTTCTACTGTTAATTGCCCAACATTTTTCTCCAATTATCATAAATAATGATGTTTCCCTCTAGATAAATAAAAATACAAATTTGTCTTTATTTATGTAAGTTAAATCATAAAAAAAATTAAGGAAAGAAAACTGAAAGTAAAATGTTTAGGAAATGAAACAAAAATATTAAAATTAAGTAACTATATTGTTACAAATAATCTAAACACTTGTTATAAAATATTTTAAAAAAATATATTACTTTTTACAGAAAATGTTTTATTTTTTGTCTCAGAAATAAATTATGTTAATTGAAAGTGGATGGCCATTGATTTATTTGAATGAAGGGGAGATGCATGGTCCAAAACAAATACAGTCCATGGAACTTTATTGGCTAGTTTTACCTCACACGGATTGATGACATGGATGAATGGTCTGATTCAGAAAAGTTGGTTGAATTTAATTGGCGAAGTTTATTGTACACGGATTGATGACATGGCATGAAAGTTCCACAAAGATTAATAAATGGAAGATAATCTCAGGGTAATAATGTTTTTCAATGATCTTCACACCAAAAATAATTGTCTCTAGTTTTACAATAAATTAGAATAATATTTATGAGATTGTTTCCAATTAAAATTATTATTTCTCACTGTTAAATTATATTTCTTATTAGGAGTAAAATTTTAATACATTCAAAATTTCAAAACAATGCGCCTAATATTAAAAAAATAGAATAATTTAATATTTGTTAAGTAAATAAGAATTTAATTTAATTTGTGAGAGTAAGAATGTTGACATAATTTTCTCTTATCATTCTAATTCATACGGAAATGTGATAATTTTACGATATACATATTTTTAATTATAAATGATAATATGTTAACAAGTGATAATTAAATTTTAATAATTTAATATATAAAATAAATTTATATTTATTGATATAAAATAAAGAAATTAATTATTAATAAATAAAAATAATTTTATAAAAAATAAATAAAAATAATAGTCAATTTTAAAAAATTTAATAAATAATTATATTAAAAAAATAGAATTGACATATGAGAGTATAAAAAAAAAATCCTTTATAGATTATGAAAAATTATTATATAACGAAAATAAATATTTATTTAAAATACCTATAATTAAAAATAGGTATTAAAACAGTCAAATATAACAAAATATTTTAAAATGTCCATAAAATTTTAATTTTCAGTTATATGACATAATTCTTTGAAATAATATAATAATTAAAAATATTTATTTATTTTAAGTTAAATTAAAGTATATATTTCCTTTTAAAAAATTTGCATCATCTGACAGGATGAAGTTTCAATGTGTTGCATATTTCGAAGTTCGCATCCTTTTAAACTTCATTATAAGGACCCACAAATTTTGGCATAGAACAACTATTCACTTATTTTCATCTGCGAAGAGAATTATATAACTACAATAATTATCAGTCTTAGACCATTTGTGATTGCACGAAAAGAAGCACCAGATATAAAATCATAGAAATGTAATTGTATTTCCTCGAAGAACTACATCACACAAACACTATCCAAAAGTATACATCATAAAAACCCTAAAAATTAGAGACAGATTCAAGAGCTAGTGAATTTGGTAACAGCCTTGGTGCCTTCGGAGACTGCGTGCTTGGCAAGTTCGCCGGGGAGAACAAGACGCACGGCAGTCTGGATTTCTCGGGAAGTGATGGTGGGTTTTTTGTTGTAGCGAGCGAGTCTAGAAGATTCCTGAGCGAGCTTCTCAAAGATGTCATTGATGAAGCTGTTCATGATCCCCATGGCCTTGCTGGAGATCCCAATGTCAGGGTGAACTTGCTTGAGGACCTTGAAAATGTAGATTTTGTAGGTCTCAACACTCTTTGCCTTTCTCTTCTTCTTCTTGTCTCCGGAGGTAGCATCCTTCGGAATCTTCTTCTCAGCCTTCGTTTTCTCAGCAGGAGCCTTCTCTGCAGGTTTTTTCTCTGCGGGTTTCTTCTCACCCTTGGCCATGGATTTCTCACAGAAGGTTTGATAAGATTGAGTAAGGTGTAAATCAGAGAATGTGAATTCTGAGTGATGAGAATTGAGAGAAAGGAGTGGTATATATAGGAATGCTGGATAGAAGCTGATTGGTTGGATTTACATTGCACGGATCGATGACGTGGCAGGACGAGTTTTCGTTTTGGAGGGAGATTTTTAAATCTCGGGTTTTGTGTTTTCAGTATGTGGGGTGCCTGCGTGTTTGAGAAGATAATTTCAATTTGGGCCAGAGTTATGATTGTTTAAATTTGGGCCGAGGTGAAAGACTGATCCGATCTAGTTTTCCAAATTTATTTTATTTAGATTTAGATAGTAATAAAAATAAAATAAAATATTACGTCTATTGCAGTGTACGAGTTTTGGTAATTTTACCCCATTATAATTTGTTATTTAAGCCGGATTTGTTTACTTATATAGACCAATTTAAAGATTAAATGTAAAGAAAAGTTATTGCTAAATATTGAATTCTGAATTTATTTACTTATTATTGATGTTGTCATAATAATATCTTTTTCTCCACTTTCTTTTAGAGATAAATTTTTTCTTTAACGAATATCAAAAGATAATTAAAAGAAGTATATTTTTCATTTTATATTCTTTCTTAGTTTTTCTCTTCCTTAATTTATTTATTAAATCAAACGTGTAATGAAAAGATTAGATTAATATAATATGTGAGACCGTAAAAAATCTTATTTTAAGAGAGTTAGCGTTTTTAAATAATGAGATCTTTGTAATATTTTAATAATAGAATCTTAAATATAAATAAAAAAATTATAAAAGTATTTCATTGTCTAAAAACTCCCCTATATCTTTCTAGAAAACCGTTTCAGGAATTCTCTCTCAAGAACTTACTGTATGTTTGTATGTTTATTTGTTTGACGACCAGAGACTATTGAGGCGATCCCTGCAAAACGCTCTCTGATCCTACCTGATCAAGGTTTAGTGTTTACGGACGTTTCACGTTTCACGTCACACGTCGCACGTCACACGTCTCACATCTCACGTCTCACGACTCAGGTCGCACGTCACATGTCTCTTACGTCTCACGTCTCTCTCATATCTCATGTCTCTCACGTTCCACATCCCACGTCCCACGTCTCTCACGTCCCATGTGACACGTCTCAAGTCTCACGTCCCACATGACACGTCTCAGGTCTCACGTCCCACGTGACACGTCTCAGGTCTCACGTCCCACGTCTCAGGTCTCACGTCCCACGTCTCACCCACGTCCCATGTCTCACGTCCTACGTCCCACGTCTCGCACGTCCCACGTTCCACGTGTCACGTCTCACGTCTCATGTCTTACGTCTCACGTCTTACGTCTCACGTCTCACGTCTCGCACGTCTCACGTCCCACGTCCCACGTCTCACATCTCACGGGTTACATCTTACATCTCACGTCGTCTCATGTCTCACGTTTCACATCCCACGTGTCACGTCTCATGTCTCACGTTCCACGTCTTACGTCTCATGTCTCACGTCCCACGTCCCACGTCCTACGTCCTATGTCTCATGTCTCACGTCTCTTGTCTCACGTCTCACGTCGCACGTCTCATGTCTCACGTCCCACGTCATCTCATGTCCCACGTCTTACGTCTCATGGCTCACGTCCCACGTCGTCTCACATCCCACGTGTCACGTCTCACGTCTCACGTGCCACGTGCCACGTCCCACATCCCACGTCTCAAGTCTCACGTCTCACATCTCACGTTTCACGTTCCACGTCCCACGTCTCACATCTCACGTCTCATGTCTCACGTCTCTCGTCGCACGTCTCACGTCTCATGTCCCACGTCGTCTCATGTTCCACGTCTCACGTCCCACGTCCAACATCCTACGTTTCACTTCCTACGTCCAACGTTCTACGTCTCACGTCTCACGTCTCACGTTTCATGTTGCACGTCCCACGTCCCATGTATCACACCCAGGTTTCACCTTCCACATCCCACATAGCACCTCCCACGTCTCACGTTGCACGTCTCACATTATTACACTGAAATACTGATTCTTTCATAAAATATTGGTGCTTTGGTTTACTAGTTGCAGTATAGCTAAGGTTCTTCTTTGTTGTTTATCCTTCTTCAAGTTTCTTATTGATCGAAAGAAGAGAAAGAACATTATTTTACCGGAAATAGGAAAGCTAACCTTATGCAACAACAATAATTTGAAGCTTTTGCAGATGTTTGCTATCATTACATGGATGATTTTAGAAAAGTGTTTAAATTTTGGCAGACAATATTTTTTTATTAGTCTTTTGTTCTGACATTCAATATGCGAAGAGATGTGTCACAAAATTCTAATCAAGGGTGGGCAAAAAATCCATTTTTTATAATTCAATCTATTTTTTCTATGATCTAATCCATTTAATATATCTATTTTATTAAAAATTCAATCCATTTAAAATCCATTTTATTGGATATGGATATCAATCTGATATATATTTTATATATTTTATGAATTGGATATTCATTCTCTCTCTAAATCTAGATTTTCAAAATGGATAATCCAAAATATCCAATCCAAATTTTCAATTTATATTTTTGGTTAGGTTAGGATAAAAGTTGAGACCGACTAGTCCAAATTTAGTCGTATTTGATTGAGTTGGCGTGACCCTGTACAAAATTTGGTCGAATTCTGTCAAGTCGATCTCGATCAGAATTTGCCCCAGCTGGTCCTGGACAAAATTTGGAAGTATTCGGTTGAGTTCACCCGACCCAATTTTGACTGCATTGGTCTGAGTCGACCTAGACAAAATTTGACCGTATTCGACCGAGACAACTGCGACCAAAATTTGGCTGTATTCATTCTAGTTGGCTCTAGTCAAAATTTGGTCGAATTCAATCGAGTTGGTCCCGATTGAGATTTGGCCGAGTCGACCCTGACCCATATTTGGTCGTATTTGGCTAAGACAACCTAGGGTGAAATTTGGTCGTATTCAAATGAGTCGGTCACGATCGAAATTTGATCGTATTCAACTGAGTCGGCCACGACCGAAATTCGACCAAATTCAGTCGAGTCGACTCTGGTCAAAATTCGGTCGTGTTGGCCTCGACCAAAATTTGACCGAGTTGGTCTTAGCCTGAATTTGGTTGTATTCGGCAGAGTCGATCGCGACCGAAACTTGGTCATATTTAGGCGAGTCGGTCCTAACCTAAATTTGGCCAAACTCAGTCGAGTTGGTCATGACCAAAATTTGGGCAAGTCGGCACTTGCCCAAATTTAGCAGTATTTGGTCGACTAAGTTTTGAACGAAATTTGACTATATTCAACTTAGTCGGTTGTGATCGAAAATTGGTCATATTCAGTCAAGTCGATCTCGGCCAACGAATTTAGTGGAGTCAACCCTGACCGAAATTTGACTGATCAAGACCTGACCCAAATGTGGCCATATTTGGCTAAGTCGGCTCTGGCCAAAATTTGGTCGTATTAGGCAAAATCGGTCCTGGCCGAAATTTAGTCGAATCCAGTCAAGTCGATCTCAACTGAAATTTTGTCGAGTCGACCTTAGCCCAAATTTGGTCACGTCGTCCCCGACCGAAATTCGTTCGAAAGTCATCCAAGTTCATCCCATGTTGAAATTTGGCCTCTACAAAAAATCTGTCAAATTCTATAGTGCCAGCCCTATCGAAAATCTAATCCACATCCATTTTGGATCCAAATAATGGATGTGGATCCAAATTTGTGTCCATAGGGCTGACACCAAAGAATTTGACAGATTTGACCGAATACTTCCAAATTTTGTCCATGACCAACTGGTTCAAATCTCGATCGGGATCGACTTGATAGAATTTGGCCTAATTCGGCCAAATTTTGTACAGGGTCACACCAACTCAATCAAATACGACTAAATTTGAGCTACTCCGTCTCAACCTTTAGCCTAACTTAACAAAAAATATAAAGTAAAAATTTGGATTGAGATATTTTTGATTATCCATTTTGATAATCTAGATTTCGAGAATGGATATCCAATCTATAAAATATATAAAATGTAGATTAGATTGATATCCAGATCCAATAAAATGGATATTAAATAAATTGAATTTTTAATAGAATGAATATTAAATGGATTGAATCATAGAAAAAATAGATTAGATCATAAAAATTGAGTTTTTTGTCCACCCTTACTTATGATACTTCCCATATTTAATGGGTTATTTTATGTCGTTTCCATAATCACAAATTCAATTAATGCATGTACTATATATACGCTTAAACAATATAATGGTGAAATTCCTCACGATGGTCATTATTTTATATAATCGCCGTCGAATATATATATATTATATTATTCGTTTTAGAAAGTATATTTCATCACAGTTTTATCGTTAAAATATATATTTCGAATAAATATATATCTCGAATAATAATGAAAGGAAAAAAAATATTTAAATAATTTTAAACTTCGAATTCTAAATGATTTGAGACCATCATTGAACGTGATAAGAACGCTCGGATATCCTGTCCTTTACAGAATACCATAGACATATGATTACTATGGAACTCAAGATATCCTGTCCTTTACATAACACCAGAGACTTATGATTACTATGGAACTCAATTAACTCGGCAAGCCAACTTTATTACTACAACAGAGATCTTGTCTGAAGGTTTTTATTCAACCTTTTATTATACAACATGTATAAGTTATTGTACTTTACATATAAACAGAGACGTGCATTGATGGGTCACAGATCCTCATCAGGACAAGCTTCAAGAAACTCCTTTATTCTCAGTCGTTCCTCCGCTGTAAGATCAGGATCATCAGAACTGAATCTCTGCCGAAGGGAAACACGATCACTGCTGCTATTATCAAGGACCTATTAGGAGAGGATGAAATATGAGAAATCAGTTAAGAGACAAATAGAATGTGCACAAACTAATAATTCACAGTCAGATGATGAAATATAATGTGATGGGCTAAACATTTTCACTGTTTTTCATAGCCAACATTTAACAAATATGTTAGTTTGGTTCTGACAGTAACTCTATTGTTTTTAAAATAATTATGTTAAAATCTGATCATTCTAGTAAGATTGAAATTTCAACAGAAGGTACCAAAAAACATTTAACCCTAAAACAATAACATGGTTGTGAGCGATAAATGTTGTGATACATTGTATTTTATTTTTATCTTTGAGCTGATTATCATGTACTAATTCTAGCTCTGAGCTTCTAGCAATTTCCTAGGATTCAAATACCAATCGCAAAATTTATTTTCTGAGCTATTTAGTTGAAGTTTATAACTTACTTGAATGAAATTATTGACATGGCCATCTTTGTTTGGAGAGGTTACAAGCTCATCATTATTGCATGTCCATACCCCATCAACAATGTACTTGTACTCATAGCGTCCTTCCTGTAAATAAGACAATAAACTTGTTTCTAATCAATCTATTGTTTTAATCATAGCGGCTGAGCCGACAAGTTATTGAACGTTCAATACTATGATCAAGTTTTAACAATTTCACTTACAGGTAGTTCCCTCTCGAGATACCACAAACCCGATTTGTCATCATAATCTAGGGGTACTCTCTGAAAAGCGATCAAGATTAAGTAAAGATTTTGCATGAATTCGTATAAACAAGGTATATGTTAAAAACATAAGTCAAGCTACGTGATTCAGATGATTTTAAAGATAAAAAGTCTTCGAATCTGAAATCAGACTATTCTTAAATCTAAATAAAATGAGACTAAATCATTACCTGCCCCCATCCAATATCAAGCCCTGAAATTTCCACCCTAGAGCAACTGTTGTCTTCCCATGACAAAGTGACAGGTTTCTTACTAAGGCCTGTAAGCTGAGTACCACAAATAAATAATGTTCAAAGGTGATATTTTTTTTTTAATAAGAGGGAAACCAATGAAAAGATAAAAAAATAGGAACAGTTTCAATTAAATTCTCATCTTGAAACATCTAAATTAATTATGTCAGCTTTTCATGAGAAAAGACTTATCAGGAAGATCACACCTATATTAATATAACAAAAAAAATCCCATTAAAAATTTAAATCACAATAAATATAGAACATTAAATTGACTCACGATGTCAGCCGTCGCACTTTTAATGGCATCTAGTTTGGGAAAGCACTCCCTTTTGCTCTGCAAGACAAAAGAGTAAGAAAGAGGGCACAAGAAAACTTGACCAAATTCCAATCTCATTTCTCTCTTTACACCAAATGCATCTAAAATTGATTTAGAAGAATTATAATACTCATATATGAAACCGCTAGAATGAAAATTCTATGACATGCAGAAAACGAAAATGATATCAAATTAGTTTCTTTAGGTATACACAACTAGAGAATAGAACGCATATTTTGAGTAAAAGAACTCAGGAAAATAAATTAAATAAGAATGCTTCTAAACTAGATGTAAGAAAATAAATCTGTTAGTAACTAAACTGCCCAGTTCCATAATTCACAGATACCAAAATTTAGAAACTAGTGATTCAACTGTAAAATATTAATATAGAACCCCCCACGACTTTAAAATGTGGAACAATAGAAAAGGAAGTATTGAGCATAGTCACCTGAAGTAGTGTATGAGCCTCCTTGAATGTATAACCCAGAACCCAAAACATGTAGGCCGTCTGAGCAAAACAAATTGTTAGCAAATAATCTTACACACACAGAGAACTATAAAACACATAACTGATACATGAAATACCAAAATATTTGAGAAAAATAAAATCAGACACCACCACCTTTTTTATCTCTATCTTTGAGATAGATTTAAATGATTTAATAGACATATCTACCACAAAATAAAAGAATATTGATTTTATGATTTCATTTCTACACTTTCTTCATAAAAACAATGGCATCTTCAATAAAAATCTGTAGATGAAATTAGGAGTGAATGTAACCAGATGGCATAGATCCAGGCTATATAAAGTCAAACGATTCTAATAGCCCAAAGCACAAACAATGGACAATAAAAAGGGCCGCCCAAAGCTTAAGGTTCCCACTATTGTGAAATCTTGGAAATGGGGAGGGTCAGATGCACATAGCCTTAATCGTGAGAAGATTTTGTTTCTGTAACCATAAACTGTGACTGCCTAATCACATGTCAAAATTATTACTATTGTTTGTTTAGACAAAATTCATTATAAACATTTCTGAAAAAATAAGAAAAAAATGAAATAAGTTTCTCTATAAGGTGAATTAACTTTTACGAGAGAAAAATAAGAAAGAATGAAATGATTTAAAGGTGTTTAAATGTAGTCCTTTGCAGGTAGTAGTTTCTAAGACATAGACAACCAACTTTGATGGGCTGCAACAAGGCGAGCTAGGGGTGTTTTCTCAACATGGGGGTTTTCAACAACTTTCATTATTGAAAATGATTTATAGGTGTTTCATTCGTACCAATATATTTAAGTCAAAACCTTTTGAAACCATTCAGTATGTGAGAGGTTAGTGAATACATTCACCACCTGCCCTTTGTGTATTTAACTCCTTAAACATGAAACTATTTCCTTTACCATACACCGAACTAACCAAAACACCGTTTCAGGTTAAATATTCTACCAGTAATAAACAAGTAACAAATAAAATCAAAGGACATACTGCAACGGCAGGAGCTCTTCCAAGTCCAGCAGTGCAATGAATATATGTTACACCTCCATTGGAATTTATTGCCTTATATAATTTGCTAACTACAGCTGGAAGCCGCATTCGTAGATCAAATGCATCAAAGTCCCTGTCACATCCATGTTAGATCATCACACAATGCGAAGAAGAACATGAAAAACAAAGACAAAGGCAACAAACTGTAAAATGCAGAATATATCACTGTATAGTTACAAATGCCATGAGTAAAGAGAAACCCTAGTATAACACAATGCACAACGCATACGTAAAGAAGAAATGACAAAATGTACCCATTTATACTAGATTAGAAATTATCATATGAAGGTGACATACCAATAGTCTTACACAAAACACACACAAAGAACTCCCCTAACTGCTTGAGCTTTTGACTCGCTCACAACCTAATACCTAAATCTTCAAAATCCCCTTTTGGTAACAATTTAAAAAACATATCTCACATTTTTTTTCTAGAATATTTTGGGGGGATGGGGTAAGTTATGAAAACATAAAACTAGTATCTGTTTGAGCATGGGAAAAAAGGAAATGTAGAATTTATATTACATGTGATGGGATATTACTACTTACTCCCAACCCAGCTCCACAATGCAAGTAGGACCACACATCCTTGCCTCACTCAGAAAAAAAAGAAAAAGAAGAAGCGTGGCATACCATTACCATATTCGAGGTTTTCTTCCAAAGTAGATGCCTTTTATAAACATAAAAACAAGTAGAATGCGTCTTAAACCAAAACTAAAAATATAGAACAGTACATGATTGTGAGAAAGTTACTATGTGTGACACACATAGGGGATGTCTTGTGAGGAAGTCATTTTTAAATGAAAACGAGAAAAGAAAATATGGATCATACAATAATACACAAATGATCGATATTTTAAACTTTAAGCCACACAATTACTTTAAAACATTGAATGAATTTTACACCTTAATCTTTTTCGTTCGTGATAAGATCTAGTGGCAATGACTAATAATCATTCCTCTTACTCTCATTTAAAATAAAACCTGTAAATGATTTTGACATATTCATGACTTGTAAGAAAAAACTATAATTACAAAATACAAAAAAAGTAACATATTGCACAGGATCTATTCCACCTATAGTTTTAAACAATTTCGTAGAAAAAAATTCAAATTAATAATAATTCAGTTCAATTTAAGTTCACAGTGGGTTTCCTCATGCAGTCATTATTAAAATATCTACAACATGTCCAAAATATCAGTACAATATATTGAAACTCGAGTAATATCATACTTTATTTTCTTTAGCAAATGATAATTGTTAATATGTTAGCTTTTTTTGTTAATGTGGGGATTTGAACCCCCGACTTATCCCACCCTTCCTTTTACTTTTACCACCTGGTCGACCTTATATCTTCTAATTCAATATCATAGTATTCAAAGCATCCTTTGTTTGTTTTATTCCTGCCAGTTTAAACATAATTATTTCTTTGACAGTTATGACAGAAATATTTGATGAATAACTAACCTTATCTCAGCTCGCAAGTGTTGAACATCATGTGCCTTGGCATATTCTTGTATGGCCTTAATATCAACTCCAAAATATCCAAGCAATTGTAAGGAAACACAATGGTTCATCATTTGCTAGACTAAGTACTTGGTCTTTGTCTAAAACGATGAATGTGAATCTAATTAAACAAATTGATTAGGATACTCAAGGTCTGGATTTTGTTGTAAGCAAAATATTGTTTTCACTCCAATCCTACGCAACTTCTCAACATCATCAGGAGTCTGGCAATTTGAGAAAAAAAAAATAGAAGTCAGAGGACCAAACAAGATTTGACATAATTGAATCAGGTATCCATAATTGAAACAAAAATACCTGTGGGCATGATCCCACAATTAAGTCTGGGCGGATGAAGTTATAGTTCATTCCTAACTCGTGCTTATAAGTCAAAACTGAGTAGCACTTTGTTAGAAAGGGTAACAACATGAATTATTCAAAGAACAAAATAATAGGATAGGCAATTGAGTGTTCCTATAGTCAATCCAAACTATTAGTTGAATATGAATATTACAAAACCTAAGAATGTTAGAATTAATTGCAGCAAACATAATGAAGGTTTATCCCATAATATGAAATATTTCATCACAACTACCGAAAAATAAAGTACAATTGACCAGGGAGCTTCAAGCTAAAGATACTCTCGGTTAACCCCATATTGTATTCCATGTCTTTTACTTATCTAGAACCACAAAGTAGGAAAAGACCAACAAATGTGAGAAATGAAGATCAAATGGAAGATATTCTGATTCATAAGGCAAACAAACAATGAAGAAAACTTAGGAGAAGCAATTAAAACAAGACCTTGCTCTATACTGAAATTTAGGTTTCTGTAGGGGCCTAAATGATGTTTGATCAATGCAGTCAAGTCTATAACAAGATAAGGCTACATCATTGTTGAACTAGAAGAACAAAAAATATTAAACATACCAGCACCCATAGCTTCTGTCATGTTATGAGAATATGTCTCAGACTTTTCCTCCTCCTTGCTGACATTACTTTTGTCTGCACTTGGTGCAGAACCTGAAGCAGCCTGCAAAAGAAAATGCCAATCAAGTTCTCTAGAAAAACAAAGGAAATATGAAGCAGAAACGACATGAATAGCAGATACCAATAAGTCCATTTACACAGTCAAGCCTAAGTGAGGATGAATATTTCACAGGGCATATAAATAACAAACAGTGTTCATCTTTTTAGAATTTTATAGTTATTTCTGGAGCAATATCTCCCTGTTTTCTTTACATTTAAATTTGCTTGCCGGAACACACCAAAATGACAAATCTTACAACTTTTAAATGACAACACCTTCATGAATTCTGGTAGATTCCAGAATATGCCGTGAACATTCCACAATTTCCATGCATTCACATGTTGTCTAATTATTCCATCCATAAGCTCATTGTGTAATCCTCACAAAAACTGAATCAGGTTCAAGACAATGAATGTATTGAGCAACAAAAAATCCAGTAATATTATCTTATTTGATGGATGTTGACAAAATGCAATATTATTCCAAGTCTTAGCTTTTGGGTGAGAACAAATTCAATACTACATAACCGACCCATAATGAGTATAACTTCCCCCATACATAGTTCAATCCGATCATATCACTAGTTGTACAACAGCGACTTAGGATTTGTTTAGACAAATTTCTTCAAAAGGACTTCCAAAAGATTCAAATTAACTTATGCATAGGCTAAAAAGTAAGAATTTAGGAAAGTTATAGCTTCTACAAATTATATACAAACTAATTCAAATTTTTAGAGAAAATCCGTCCACTCTTTCTTGTAAAAGTTGTTAGAAATAAGTTTGTCTAAACATAATCAGATGAGTATAGCTTCCCACTTTTATACTTCAATAGGGTCACATCACCAGTTGACACAGAATTTCCAACAGTAAGAGCTTTTAATAGATTGAACATGAAAATACTACAAAAAGTATACTAACAAAATATTATTAAAAATAAACTAGAGAAAGGGAAAAGCAAAGATTGTGTAGCTACCTTGAGCGCCATACTTCGATTATGATGAGAATTATAGACGATTCTCTGTATCCAGCGTTGAAAAAAGAGGGTGTGAGAGAGGAAGATAAGTATAATAATTGTAGATAGGTATCAACGAAATAAAAGGGAAAATGGAATGTACCAGCGAGAGGGGGAGATTGTTGCGGTGGCGCGTGGCAACATTTTCGAAGGGCAAAAGAGAGAATCTGAAAAATAAGGAATCTGATTCTTTTGATTTGGATAACAATAGAATGAATTGATAAGGAAGAAGGATAAACGAACCGAGAAAGATTGTGAAGACAGTTCATGATATTTGTCTGAGTTAAGTGGCACGCTGCAACACTGCACTGGGTTTTGTTTGGATTTGAGATTGATATTGTTATTTTTCTTCTTCTCACTCTATTCTTTGTTGGGAGGGAAAAGGGTCAAATCAAGAACCAGCATAAAAAGCCAACATCCTTTTACACTTTTCCTCTCGTCGCATAACTATCTTGTTGAATCACGAGAAAGAATCTAAAAACTCACGCATAAAATATCCTTTTATCTAAAAATTTATCTTCGTCAAAATTTCGTAGGTTTTCGTAATATATTTTGCACCGAGAAGTTATTCTTTTAACTAACATAAAATTGTTACTTTAAATAAATGAGTTTTCTGTCGGATTTTTTTTAGCTGTTTGTCCTTAAAAACATACTACTTTTAGTATATTGGTTTTTTTTTAACATATTTTAAAACATTAAAGTTAGTGTACGTATTTTAAAAATGCAACACAAGAAAGCAGAATAATATTCAGTGGAAAATTCAAATTCTAAATAAATATGGTTTTGTTTCTTCTCTTTACACATCTGTTTTTACTTTATTTTTCTTGAGATATTTTCTTAGAAACTAATTTTTGTTCTATCATGGTATAGTTATTACGTGACTGGGTATCTACAAAATTAATCAATGCTCCAAAAATAAAAGGTATAAAAAAACATATATAAATCATCCAACATATCATAACCTCAGAATGTTTTTCCGATTCAACTTTCGTATACGCAGATACATCTCATATAATCAAAACAAGTTAATTGATTATATATATATATATATATATATATATATATATATATAAAGATATAAAATATATTTTAAATTAATTGATGAAAATTTTAATAATTTTTAAATTGTATGAAAAATAAATAGACTTAATCTATTTGATAAAAAATTGTGAAAATCGTGTTAATGAAATTTAATTTTAAGGAAAGTAAAAAAAATAATCCAATTTTCATCCTATGCCATAAATTGAATCCCTATCTGCCCTGTGTTTTTTAAATGAAATGCCAAAAAATAAAAGAGGTTATCAATACGATCAAGAAACGAAAATAAGAAAATGGAAAAATATCCAGACACTTCAATGGATCCATAACATAGCAGCTAGTACAAAACATCCTAAGTGGAATTTTCAAATTTAAGAAAGCCGTTTGATTATTCCTAAAGTTTCTAATAAAATTACATATCAATAAATAGAAGTAAATGCTTGTAATGAGTCAAGTGGCTAAAAATATACAAGGGCTTAGATAAATGTTGATACAACAGCGCAGCACTGAAGACTAAATCAAGAGTTTGAGTGTTGTCACATATCAACTGGTCCCCAAACATTTTGGTCTTCATAAGACTGGGGATCTCTTAACACAGGTTTAAACCTAGGTCTTGCTGGTTGGTCTTTGCCCATGGGAAATTTCCAAAATGAATCAGAGTTCTCAAAGAATATGTAAAATGCAACAATTGATGCTAAAAATAGTCCCAAAAGCACCAAATAGATCTGCCACTCTGCAGGTTTGAGAGGATATTTAAAATGTCAAATTGAATATAGTTAGGGTATGCCATTAGAAGGAAGAAGGGATGTGTGCATATGTGTGTAAGAGAAAACCTTTCCAATCTTTAGGTACTGTCAGCTTAGTGACCAGGGCTCCCCATTCTACCGAGGTTGTCAGCACAACCCTGAACAAGAAAAGCCCGGGTGAGTATACAAGAAAAAAGGAGGTAGATTCATTAGGTTAATTCAGTGAGTATCTTACTAATTGCCAATGATCATGCAATCAGACTTCAAGTCTGATTGGTTCTCTAAAAAACCAAGGTTCAATTTCAAGAAAGTTCACATTTACTCTGGCTAATAATCTTATGGGGGGAAAATTCATTGCTGATATTAATCATGATCATAAGGGAATTGTAAGCTATCCTAGACCCATTTCAGCTATAACCTGTCAGTTACACTGTGCCTTGCTAATCAGGATAGTCCAGGGAACAGCTTCATTGTCCAATATTATCTGCAGTCATAATTTGTTCACCAAATCATTTGTCTTGAAATTTGGATTCAGGACTAACTCAACCTTAAAAGCTAACTCATAGGGTGAGGGTTGTATGTGAGACTTAGTTTTTCTAGTATTTTGCACACCTTTCTTCGCATGTACGATTTTGTAATTCTACGCTTCTGTCTGATTTTCCTTGATCTCTCTCAAGCAAACTCGAGTCAAAACATGACCTAATATTTTGAAAACCACTTATCATGCATACTTGCTACATCGATCCAATGTTTCCTAATAATAAATATATAGCTTCTAAATATTGGATTCTTAGATTATAAAATCCAAAAATCTGAGAAGGGAGAAACTCAGATGATTAAGCATGTTCATACTATCACAAATCATCTTCTTTATGTAACCATCTATCTTTTTGGAAGTGAACACATTCTCCTTAGCCTCTAACTTTTTCTTTTGTAAGTATCACAAAGGCTAATATAACTTTCCTTTCTAACATTTACACAGTTCTTAAAATACCATTTACACTAACCACTATGTTCCCAATTTTTGTTTTAAAATTTGGGAAAATAAGGCTTTAACAATTTACTCAAAGTCTACATAAATCCGTGCCCAATGAATGTTCCAATATTCAAATGAAAAGCTTAATCCCAACTTTGTGACCAATGTTGAAAAAGAAGGAGGTTTAACCAATTTACTAAAAGCCTACTTGGATTGGTATTTATTTATTTATGAAAGGTGCCAAATTAAACAAATAGAGGATAGAGACTACCTTTCCCCAGGACAGAACTCAAGTGATGAAATATCTGTACCCAGGTGCAGTCTTCTGCTATAATGGTATATCTGCATTTTCTTTACTTCAACTACACATATGTCTCCATCTTTACTGCCCCTGGACTCAAAGAAGTTTGATGAGTTGAAATACAGGAGGCATATACCATAAAATGTAATGTGATATACAAGTTAAGTGCAAATCATATGTCAAGCTTGCAGGCCTTCAATTTTTTTAATCAAAACAATATAGTACTTTGCAGACAACGTTTCAACCACATATGCATTAAATTGGAGAAATGGTAAACACAAACTAAAAAGCTCAGCAGTTATAAGGAAATGATTGGGGTAGTTCTATCACCCAGATGACTTATGTGTGCAAAGGAAAAAGATGATTCACAAGAAAATAGATAGATATAATCAGTGCAACATAATTATAAATATCAAGCTATAGTAGATCAATAAGAGACAAAGTAATAAGATGTAAAAGCATGGTCAATATCACAGTTTTGGCAACATGGACAAAATCACTATATGTGTTAAAATAAAAGAGAAAGAGACATAGGATAAATCCCTAATGTGTATTGAGAACATAGGGTTATGCATTTATAAATAGGAAAATACAAAGAGATGAGCCTAAGCCCATTACATTTAAAACTAACACATAATATTGTAACTAACAATATCTAATAATATCTTAACCATATCAACATCGTGACTGAAGTTTTAGCTTTGATTATTATGGAGTGGTTTGTTTAACCTAGGGAGTAGTCAGGTAAACAAAATACATTCCTGGTTAAAAATTTTAGACTGGGACATTTACTTTTGAATCAGATAATGCACTGGGGGAGAGAATACAAGCACTCCTTCCAGTATGCAGAACTGCTTGGCATAACAGAAGGCAATTGAATATAAATTGTGTTGGATAAAACAAAAGAAATAAAAATTCTAAATCCTAAAGATAAGACTTGCGATGATTACATGTCTCAGACAAATTTTCAAAATCAAAAACTGACAAAAGATTAAGGAAGAATGTTGACCAATGACCACACATAAGCCCAAAATTCAGAAGGTAACTGTAGGTCTTACAGAGAAAGGTATTTCCCATCTTGGCTAATGGACATTACTGAAGCAGACTTTCTAATCAGCCTCTTGTGCCCAATTTTATTCCATGTGCTAATATCATAAACTGAAGTGACTGAAGTATCACCTGCACAAAGACAGAGATGTCTACAATGAAGGCCATGCTTTGCTGGTCAAATAGATCTGAAGAATATGCAAATTAATACCATAGAATATACATGAGAAACCAGATACTCTTATACCTTTTTGAACAGAGCAAAATAGAAATGGTTTGGTTCCATCCTTGGAAAATCGACACAGTTCGATCTTTTCATCCTAAAGAGACACAACGAAATATTTAGATCATGCAATATAAGTAACTGCTTACAGATCTTGCCACAGGTTCTTAAATCAAATATACCATACCGAACGGCGAGACAAAGTAGTCAATGGAACGCCATCTTCAATCTTCCAGATTCTTGCTGACCCATCAGTAGAAGTTGAAGCTAGAAATTCTGAGTCTAGACTGAAGTATGAGAAAAATGAAGGCAGTAGAGTAAGTATCAATGGCTTAAGATATTTACAATGTCACAAACTTTTATTATCTAAATAAATAAAAGATCATATATACACAGTCAAGTTATTGCAGGCATGAAAATGCAAAGCAAAAATTATCTTCTCTCTTTGTAAGAAGTCCAAATAAAATTACAATAGTTACCAACTATGTCAATTACTTTTAAAATTTACTAGATGTATGGATTAATGCATCTTTTAGCAGGATTCAACTAGATTTGTTTATTATACCTACCTAAAATCCATATCCCGGACTGATTTGTGTGCTCTAGGTTCATCCAAAATCACGCCCATACTAGGCCACTCCATAATTCTGAGATGTCCATCCTGCACTTGTCAAAGACAGAAAGTCAAACATACAGGATCAAACTTAGTACTGCACAGAAAATAAAATCAGTTGGTTGGATTCTAGAGCTATGCTTACCAACCCACCAGCAGCAAATTTAGACCCATCAACACTAAAACTAATGCATTTCTGGGGACCAATACCCTGTAGAGGAGTGAGTTCCTTAGCCAACAACTTCATGTTTGTTTCACGACCATACAGCTCAAACAATCTACAAGCCATAGAAAAATAATTCAATCCATATATCTATATGAATTAAGAAACATGGGAGGATCTTCTACCCAATATTATACATCTAGAGGCTAGAGCATGAAGTTTGTAGGCTGGACCAGACATGTGCAGGTGAGCAAACATCAAGACTGAATATGCTTTCAAATCACATTAGAATTTAAAATAAAATGGGTCTTAGAAAACCTCAAAAAGTTAACTCAAGTGGGGAGGATTTTGGTCATATAACCAACTGATGAAGAAATGGGTCTTAGAAAACCTCAAAAAGTTAACATCAAGACTAAGTCATTATAAAGTGTATTTTGGCCATATAACCAACTGATGTAGTTTCTTCACACAGTATCCAAAGAAGACAGACATCATATGATGAAAATAACTAGAAGAAAAAATCCAGCTATCTATACTTAAGAAACAACCATAACTACTATGTGATACATTCACCTAGTTCCTGGGTAAAAGAAGAACAAGAAACTGTGCAAAAGAAATCTGGTGGTAGACTTGAGCCTACGGTATTATTTTTCCCACTGAGTAATTAAAGGAAGATAATATGATTGACGTCTGATTCTGAGATTATTGAAAGTGGAAGGGATTGCTAATTTTAGAAATGCAAGTTGAGAACCGGCATTAAAATATTTCATCGGATTGATATATATATATATACACACACACATATATAGATAGAGATATACAAGAACAAATTTTCAATCGCAAAAGATCTGACAAAAGGGACTTACTTGCAGTTACCGTTGCTGAAAGCACACACAAAATCATCCCCACTTGGGTGAACTGCAATAGCATCAGGATCACCTTCCTCTGCTTCCAACACATAGGTGGTCTGAAATATCAAACAAATAAAAACATCAATAAAACAAAAAGTAAAAGCCCATTCGTGCTTTGCTTCCATTCAGCAACCCAGAAACTCAACACTGAAAATATTTTCAACAACAGAATTCGTGCATAATATCTACTTCCACTAATCATCTGCTTCCGGGAGGAAAACATAAACGTTTTCAGCCAAATACTAAAAGGATAAGCACAAATTCGAATGTTTCACTCCACATAATCTACATCCTCAGACATCCGCAAACACAATACATTAAGAAAATAACTTTAACTTACATTAACAAGGGTCTGGACAAAGTAAGTTAGTGTTTCAAATGATTACACTACATGATATAGGATAAATTACAGGCACAAACACACAAAAGAACACATGTTTGGTATGTATATTATACTTATACTTATACTTATACTTGTATTCAGAGTTTTAGAGATATACCAGAGGAGAGGTAGACAAAGAAATGGTCGTAGGGTCGAAGGAGAAAATCTCGAGGAGAGCAGGACAAGAATTGCCACGTCTGGACCTTCCCAACACCACCAAATTCAAATTCTCGGGCCTCCGAATCCACGACCCGCAAGTAACTGGACCCTGCGGTGAACCTGCATCATTCCCCATAGAAAGTGTTCGAAAACTGAATACCCAGATTCCAAGTTCGCTTCTTTTTCCAATTGAGGTGCGACAAATGGAACTCTTTGGAGATGGCTGAATTAATTCTTCAGCAAATTCAAATAGAAATATCAGAAAGAAGAGAACCCCAGTTAAAAGAAAAGTCAAAAAGCATAGAAAGAGGCTTTGGCCTGTTTTATTTAATCACTTATTAGCAATAAACTAAACACACATTCAAAACAGACATGTCTCACCTTTTAATGTGAGTAGTAGGTACGCGCAATTGTAGGGTTTAACGATGATTTTACTTGAACGCAATATGAAAACAAAACTAATAGAGAATATTAGGGTTGGAAAATTTGAAACGATTTGTTTAATGGAAGAAGGGTCCAGTAACAGGATGGTGGAAAAAACATTGTCAACTATGGAAATATTCGCTTAAGATTCCGCGGCATTAGCGCCACGTTGTTACTGTGTGCCGTAAGGGGACAATAGAACAGAGTGGCTAATTTTTATCTAACAAAGAAATTGTTTGGCAGTGTTTTGTGTATATGCAGAGGGTTACACTGATTTAAATGATTAATTTTCATTAAAGATGCTTAATTTTACTCCGTTCTAACCAATGTTAAGTTGATCACCATAACAAGTCATGTTAAGAATAGTACAGTGGTGAAATCGCAGATCAGTAACTAACCTCGCCGCAAAGAAGATGCGCAAAAGTGATGGCACTGCACTGGAGATTAGAGCAGTAGATTTTAATGGTGAGATTTTACACAGGATTTATTTGCTTGAGTTGGAATTTGTTTTCATTACAATTTATAATGTGGACCAAATAATCTACGCTACATATAAAGACATATAATTTGGAGAGATATTTTATCTTTTAGTAAATAAAAAAGATATGTCTACGTTTCTTTAATAAAATAAATAAATAAATATCTTGATTTATCTATGATCTATAATAATATTTTTCTTACTCTTTTTTTTAATATATTTTACTTTATTTTTAATAAATATAATTTTATTTTATATATTAATTTAATAATATTATAATATATAAAAAAAATTCTCATTTTTTAATATATTTTATTTTATTTTTAATAAATATAATTTTATTTTATATATTAATTTAATAATAATATATTATCATTATCTTATTATATAATATCATGTATATTTAAAAATGTTTATATGTGTAAGCTAGTTTTAAAATATTGACAGTTTTTTCTCTTCAAAGATACTTGTTATATACTTTTTTTTTTAAATAAAGTAATTTAAAATAAAATTATTAGTGAAAAGAAAAACATTAACTATTAAAAAATTAGTTAGAATTCGATTTTATATATCTACATATTGTTGTTTAAATCTACAACATTAAAGTTATTTTTAAAATATTATTTTTTAAAAACTTACACTTTCGTTTAGTAGGGACCAACCTACTTCAAACATTGGTTTAGTAAAGGTCGACCTGCGTGAGGCAGTTTTGGTTTAGCAGGGGTCACTTGCGTTAAGCATTTTTTATTTAACCGAGGTCAACCTGCTTAAGGCATATTTGGTTTAGGATTTAGCAAGGGCTGACTTGGTTTAAGAATTTTTGGTTTAGGAGGGGTCAACCTACGTTATGCTTTTGGTTTAATAGGGTCCTACTTGCTTTATATATTTTTGGTTGGGTTAAATATGTTTTTGATCCTTCAAGTTTCAGTGAATTTTGGAATTAGTCCCTCGTCAAAACTTTATACCAATTTAGTCATTCATCTTTTAAAATGCGCGTAAATTTAGTCATTTTAACCAAATTTTGTTAAATTTATCTGACGTTTAAAGAACATTTCATGATAGTATTTAAGTTAACATTGAAGCAAAAATGTGTCAAACAGTATAAATAATTTAAATACTATCATGAAATGCGCTTGACACGTCAAATAAACTTAACAAAATTTGGTTAAAAGGACTAAATTCACGCATTTTGAAAGATGAAGGACTAAATTGGTCAAAACATTTTATGAGGGACTAATTCCAAATTTCGCTGAAACTTAAGGGACAAAAACATATTTAACCCTTTTTGGTTTAGTAGGAACTCACATGCTTCAGTCATCTTTGGTTTACCAACTTGCATTAGGCATTTTGGGTTCAGCAAGGGTTGTTTTTCAGTTGAGTTGGAATGTCGCTTTAAGCAGCCATCCCTGCCCCCAAGTAGAACTTAGAGTCAGTCTATTAACGTCATAAATATGACAGTGTGAAACAATTTCTTACTCTGTTAGCTCTTTCGTTAAGACCGCCAACATTTATAGAGTTTAGAGTCGAAAAGTCATTAGAGGTCATCACGAGCCCCTAGTGTCGAGAATCGGAAGACCTTTATTGTCTCTTTTCATTTCCCAACTTAGACTATTAGTGTTTTCATTGACAATTTTTTATTATCGTGAATTTTTCATGTTGAGTATGGTCGAGATCTCGTTTTACTGAGTCTCACGGTACGCACCAATTGTTTCAGCAAAAAAAACATGCGTTCCTTACGGAAGACAAAGATGTAAAAAAAATAAAAAATTATATTAATCTTTTAACGATTTAAAGTAAATTATACATTATAGGTTAAAATACATTTTTTGTCTCAATTTTCGTTAAGTTTTGTTAAATAAGTCTTAAATTTGGTTGTGTTCAAATAGGTCCCAATTTTTGTCAATTTTGTTCAATTGGGTTCTTTTTTGCTAACACCGTTTAAGTCACTAACGACCATGAACAATGACTACTATGTGTCACTTCGTGTTATTTTTTTTTTATTTAAAAAAAAAATTAAATGTCCACGTATTAACCCAGCAGCGTGGCACGTGTCAAAGTCAATGTTCAATATTTAATGCGGTCCATATATTTGTTATTTTTGTTCAATCTAGTCTAATTTTTTGTTAAAATAAATCAATTTGGTCCCTCTCCAAATTGAAACCAAATTTAATTTTTATATTAAAATTCTTATTAAGTATTTTTATATAATATATTAAAATTCATATCATTATAACTTTGATATAAAAATTAAATTTGGTTGCATCTTCGATAGGGACAAAATTGGTCAATTTTAAACAAAATTAGGACTAAATTGAACAAAAATAACAAATATAGGGACCAAATTGAATATAGAACATTGGCTTTGACATGTGACACCTATTGGGTTGACACGTGGACATTTTAAAAAAATTATAAAAAAATTCAAAAAATTCAAAAAAAAGTTTTAAAAAACCACGAAATGACACATGACAGTCATTGTTCACGGCCGTTAATGATTTAAACAGTGTTAGCAAAAAAGGACTCAATTGAATAATATTGACGAAAATTGGGACATATTCGAACACAAAATCAAAATAAGGACTTATTTGACAAAACTTGACAAAAATTGGGACAAAAAAGTATTTTAACCTACATTATATTATCATACTCTTAAGAATGTTGCCACATACAAACCTGATTAATAAATTAATGGGTTAATTTATTATCAATTTTAATAATTTATCAATAATGGGTCACACACAAACTAATGTGATGATATTTGTCGGTGGAGAAAAATATTACTAATTTGAATAATTTAATTTTAATTAATTAATATATTTTCTTTAAGTGAAATATTATTTTATGATAACACCAAAAATACAATTAATAAAACTTTAAGAATATATAAAATCGATGAATTAACTTTCAAATATAATTTTATAAGAATTATTTTGTTACCGAATATAAATATTTAGTTTGGTTTTTATTAGATAGAAACAAGAGACAAATGTGGTGCTCAGTGATTTTCTATAAGATATAATAAAATAAACTTTAAAATATACATATTTAAATGAGAAGTAGGGGCGGACGTTAAAAAAGAAAAACTCTCAATGAGTGGTTAAAGAATTTGATTCCATGAGTTAAGTGTTGACACAATAGATATCATTTGGTATCATTTGGTGTGGATACACGTAAAATAATCTTTATAAGTTAAATAAAAAATTTCTAAAAACTATTAATATGATATTTTTACTTAAATTTGTTATCTCATTAATATTTAGTATGTTTAATTTAACCAAAATAAGTTTATATTTTTTATTAAATATATTATGAATGCCATCTATGATCTTCAAAAACCACTCAGGACAAAAAAAATGTCACTATATACGAAAAATCATCAAACGAATCACAATTATAATCCGCAAACAAGATCAATAATTGTTTCAAGTAAATTAGAAAAAAAAAAGGGATGATAAGAAAAAATATTAACAGTCAACAAATTAAACGTGTAAACTGTGAAAAAAAAAAAAATAGGGCAGAAGAAAGATTAAGGAGTTATTATATAGAATAATGATACTTTAACTCACTTTTTGTACTTATTTTTAATCCACCACTCTCATTATCTTTAAATTATCATATCATATCATTATAAAAAATTAAAATAGATAATCTAAGAGTGATGAGAATGATAAGTTAAAAATGGGAAAAAAAATAAATTAAAATATCATTTTTCTATTATATATCACAAAAAGATTAAACCGGTAAAACAAAGCTAAAAGTTATATAGATAGCAAACAATAATGAACTGACAAAAAATAGGCCTTATTCACACAAGTAACGGAGAATATATTAAAATTTTGGAATATTATTTTCGGGCGCTCGAACGAAACCCATTTTTACCCCAAGTTTTTAATAATATGGTCGTGATCTGTCATTACGTGCGACTATCTCCACTATAGGAAAAAAAAAACAAGTAAATCCACAAATTTTAATATAAAAAATATAAAAATATAAAAAATTATAAATAAGAAAGACTTTTTATATATATATATATATTTATCGTTCAAAATAACAAATTTTTATCGACTATAGCGAAGAAACTTCATAGAAGTAAAAATATGAAAACAAAACTAATAGAGAATATTAGGGTTGGAAAATTTGAAACGATTATTTATTTATTTAAATGATTTAGTTTAGTTTAGTTTTTTTTTTTATTTTAATTTTGATTCATTTTGTTTTTCCGATTTGACACTGGCAGCATAATGTGACTGGACAGGAAAACCATATTTAATATATTTTTAAAATTAAAATATCAAATTGACTAGTTGCATATAGAAAATTAAAATTTAAGATTAAATAATTGAAGTACAGAGGAAATAAAAAATGATTTACGGCAATATTTTTTACAATGTGAAATAACCTATTTTACTCTCTTGCCATAAGTGCTACTCTCTTGCCATAAGTGCCAGCAAACTAAACTAAAATTACCAACCAAAAAATTATTCCATAAAACATTGCCGTAAATAGTAGAAATTAGGTGGTAGACGAGGCCGATTTCGTTCAAAACCCCAACACAAAACCCTTGTAACCCTGCGACGCCGTTTTCCTCGTCTCTCTCTGTTCCTCACTCCTCCGCCGTCTGCTCCGCCGTCCAAAGAGACCGAGCCGTGCCTCGAGATGGGTAAGAATGAAGAGAACGATGCTCTTACGAAGAACAAACCTTCCACTGAAAAGGTACTTCAGCACATAGTTTTTATGGACCCTAACTTGGTTTATGAATATTTCATTATGTTATTGTCGTTTTCCCTATTATATTGCATTTATTTTGTATACGAATGCTGAAGCGAAAGGAAGCCATCTTTGGATCTGGTTTAAGTTATTCAGTACACTTTTGAGCTCACAATTCGGAATGAGGAGTCGTCATAATTGTGTTTTAATATTTTAATATAATTTTATTTCTTTGTTAATCCAGGAGCATGCTGAATGTTTGGTATTTATGCTTTGTATTCTTAGTTTTTTTTTTTTTACTATTGATTTGATAATACTGCTTTGCAGGATATTTTGTCTGAGCTTGAGTTGAAAATGAAAAAGTATCTGAGAGGAGAAAGTGCTAATTTGGAGGTACAAGTCATTGAGGTTGCTGGAATTGAGACACTGGTGCTTGATAATGGAATCTTTTAGTCTTAATTTGTAAACTGTAATTTGCAGGGTTTGAAGGATAAAAAGCTGAAGGGTCAACTAGCTATTAAAGAGCAGTTATATGGAAAATCTGCACAAGCTGCTGCCAAGGCCGAGAAGGTATTACATTGAATTTATCTTTTATATTATTTTGTTTTTACATATCATATGCAATTGGATTGTTCTCTCAATGTTGTTCATGGGTGTGGACGAAAGCTCTGTGCAAAATATCGACGTGGCATGTTTGGTTGCATGCTTTAGTTTGATATCGGATTTATCATGAGGTAACATGATTTGATGCATAAGCATGTTTGAGTGTTTTGCTTCATGGTGGATCATTGTTGAGCTTAGCCAGGTTATTAGTTCTGGCCTAGGTTTTACTTTACTAATGAATTAGTTGAAGCTTATGCTCTAATTGGTATGAAGAGAAGTTAATTAAACCCGAATTGCATGGAAATTTGAAATATCACATTAATGCAATTAGTTAATTAGGCTGTTATGTAACAGTCAACATTGATGTTTTTGTTGTCAAAATATCCTTCCTATTAAGTAAAAATTCAACTATGCAGTGGCTTATGCCTAGTGAAGGAGGTTATCTGGAGGCTGAAGGCTTGGAAAAGACATGGAGGATCAAACAGGAGACAATAGCTCAAGAAGTAGATATCTCAAGCTCACGGAAACAGTATGATATTATTTTACCAGGTACTATTAATGATTGTTTTTTTTCATTTTAACTTTTTCAATATGTTGGTAGTAATTTCTTCTCTGGTGACCTACTTGTGTCATTATATACTGTGAATAAAAAATGCTTGATGTACTTGTTAGAAAAATGTTGTAGTGAGGATAATGGTAAAATTTGATTAGTTTGTTTCCTTATTTTTTATCATCATTACCAATTGGAAATGTGGATGTGGTCTTTTCTTGATCTGTTATTGAGCCAAGGATATCTTTACTGTTTTCTTGTCAAGAAAGTGAGATCGTATAGTTTGAGAATATCATGAAATTTGTGTGTGGAAGGAGCAGCACATTGGGTTTGAATTGGTCCCTGGGGCATAGTTGTAAACTCGGACTGAACTTGCTGGTTTGACCTTGAGCTGGAACTGTTATCAGTCTGGTCTGTGATGACTTCATTGACCCTGTTAAAATGGTAACCTCATCCGGTTTAGATGTTAACTCATTAATTCATCAAACTGTGCAGCAGCACATTACCCCACGGTGTCCATCAAGTCCAGGTGTATGTGAAGTGAACCTGCTAAGAGGAAAATTCAAATTAAATTTAATAATTGCACTAGCCTAGATTTGATCTAAAGTGCACAAGTTTGGAGCTACTCTCCTGACCACAAAACCAAATCATTTATTTGGACATGTGATAATGTGACTTATATATATATATATATATATATATATATATATATATATATATATATATATATATATTATAAAATATATATATATTATACAACTTTTATTTATAGACCAGTTCATACGGTTCAATTCATTGGTTCAATCAATAACTCAGACCGTTTCAGTGACCAACTTGTCTTTAAAACATTGCTATGGGTTGTTTGATTGCTCCTGCCTGACAGGCTAGACTTATGTACTATGATTTATGTCTTGTTCTCTCAGAATCTTCTCCATTCATTAGCCATAAAACCTCTATTTACCTTGTGGCAAGGAATATGTGTATACCACTACTGATTATTGCATGTAAATTATTTAATGGGTATATTTACATATATTTCAATAATATTATGGATTGATGGAGCATGACATGTGATGCTTGTATGTATGTAATTCATTTTCTTTTCCTGTTGCATAATGGAAAACCCGATTTCTTTGGCTACTAAGCCAAACTGTTGTTGTGCTAGAGGTCAGATTGACCTTTTACACTTAATTCAAGTACATACAAACTTGAAAGGAGATCTGTTTAGTTCAGTAACTAAATGAATAGTTGGGGCTTGATGTGAGATGCAGGATGCATGAACCTTATTTTCTCTCCTGTTCTGACACAATGAAAAATCCATGTTTTTGGTTTGCAAGGCCAAATCATTGTTCTGTGGGCGAGATAAACCCTCTACAATCAGTCCAAGTGCATAAAAATTGGAAACTGATATAACTTGCACATAATTGCTTGTATATTGTTATAGGTACGAGATGGTCTCCTTTGTATGCTTTTTGCTCTTAAATCCTGACTCTTATTACTGATAAACCTTTTAAGAGAGTTTTGCCCCATAACTGTCTTTCACATTAAATATTATGATTTAATGCAATGACTTCAATTTCAGTAGAAGTTATTGAAGTTGTGTGCTTCATAATTAATTGACTAGTGAGAAGTTGATGTAGTTTTTTAGTTATGTCGTAAAAATAATATTCCTTTATTTTTTACTTGTTCTTGACTTTGTTATCTTCGTGATTGGCCATTTATTGTATTTGGTTACAATCCATATTTGCAGAACTTGGTCCATACACTCTGGATTTTACTTCAAGTGGCCGGTATATGGCTGTGGGTGGTCGTAAGGGCCATCTAGGAATAGTGGACATGATAAATCTGAGCCTAATTAGAGAGCTTCAGGTATGCCCAATCCTAGTTGAGCTTGTTATGCTGGGTTTTACTATTACTAACTAATAAATTTCATAATATGTTTTATGTTCAAGAACATTGTTTGATTTGTTCTTTTCTAGTGGTAATGTTCATTGTGACATATATACATGACATCATTCAGTGCTGATATTGACCACTGAAAATAACCAAAACAACGTTTGTTGAGGTTTTTGTGAATAGCTGATTGTTAATTGCCGTAACATTTTAAAACATGTTTTTTGGTGAAAAAGTTTTTTTTTTTCTTTTCAAAAAATGATCCTAGGTTCATGATAGCTGAAAACTGTTTAAAAATATAATTGGCCGTATAAGGATATTACTGAGTTTTCCAGAAAACTGTTTTTTATTGTTTCAGGTAAGGGAAACAGTGCGTGATGTGGTATTCTTGCACAATGAGCTCTTCTTTGCTGCTGCACAGAAAAAGTAATTTCTCTTCCTTTATTTGGTATTCCACTGTTTAATCTAAGTAACAACTTGGTTCTAACAATAATTTGATTACTCTTTAATGATGTAGACATGTAATCATCCTAGTTACATGTTTGTAAGTATGTCGGCATTTGACACTGTCATAGTTCGGATGTCAACACCATTAATTCAGAAGTAATATAATAACTGTGAGCACCAGATTAACATATTTATTAAATGATGAATATCATAAACATTAAAATGTTTTTTGGAGGTATCAATTAATTTATGTTATTACAACAAATGCATCTCTTAAATCTGAATGGTGAAATAAGTGAGGTTGGGGGAGGGGTATGGTTGGAAGTTCCCAAAATAAAAGAGTGACATGAATAAACTTTAATTAAAAAATTTGGGGCAGGGATCTTCAATTTATATGACGCACCCCACCTACACCTGCTATTCAAATTTGCGGACACTTATTAACTAATTATATGTGACTTTGAAAAAAATAGCATTCATTACAACATCAATGCATAATTTTTATAAGTTTTTTCTTGCAATAAACTATAGCCAACGATGGCGGTCTTTTAAGATTGATTTTATTTTTTCCCTTGGGAGGTGAAACGAATTTTAAAACTATGGTTACCTAATTCTTGTTTTTACGTTTCTTAATTCGACATGCTTCCTGCTTAGTACTTAAACATGAATATCAGACTTCAGTTCCTTATATAATCCTTTAAGATTTTTACTTTCATCTCTGGTTGTGGTAGCATGATGAGCTTAATCAATCCATGTAAATCTTATGATATTCTTGTTGTTTTTCTGTAATTTGGAACCCAAAATAAGGTATCCATGAATTCATGTATATGATGACTTGAATATTGAATTTGACAGGTATTCATACATCTATAATCGAGAAGGCACTGAGCTTCACTGCCTTAAGGTTGTTATATTTCTTTTGCAATTATTTTTTTATAAATTTTAGCTATTAGTGTATTATCGTTGTTTGGAGTGTTTCTGCATACGCTCATACTTGATGAACAAGTTTATCTTTTGTATTTAAACCTTTCATTTTGGTATGCTTGACTTTTAAATATCACATTTGGTTGGTATTTTTATTTCCAATGTTATTTATCTGAAGATTCAATAAACTCTTTTACTACCCAGAAGCTCGGTTATGTTATGAGTCATAGGGTTTATTATAGGACATGTTATGACATGCATATCCAATACTAGTGCTGCTTCACATTGCTATTAATCTTAATTTGGACACTGTTAGGAGTTAGGAGAAAGGGGAGGGAAATTAGTTAGGACCTATCATTCGGTAAATTGAGCACTTGCTATTTGTAAAAGGAAGTATTTCTTTTGAAGAGGAAACTGTTGGAGGAGGGACCTCTTTCCTTTTTGTTCTTTTCTTTTGCAATCAGTCAAGGAATACAATCTTTCTATGTTTCTCTGTTTCGTAATTCGAGTTAGGAGGCACCCCTTCGTTTATTTGGTTAGGCTGGTTAAATTATGTTGAATTTAAGAATGAGATACCATTAGTGGAACTTAATGATGACAATTATATCGAAAATGTAACAAGTGAGGACTCGTTATATTGAGAAATGAGATCTATAAATCTGTGCATTTAGTCAAATTTGAATAGAAGGTTAATGGACATTTCTTTTTAAGTGATCATGTGACAACTAATTAACTTTTCATTTTGAATATCCAAATATGATTGTATGACTTTATAGTTTTCATTTGTTACAATAAGAGTTCTCAATTGATGCACCCCCTTATATACGAAGAAGGATTATAACTTACACCACATTACATCACCAACTTGTACACTTATGTAATTTGTCACAATAATCCATAGTTTTCTCTTGATACACCTCACACACACATATATGTATGTATGCATAGGATTTTATTTTTTTATTGATCCAATCCTTGAATTTTAATTCGATGTTACTTTGATTGTGTGCATTGATATTTTGTCAAATATAGATCATGGTTCTTGTTATCCTATTTTTTGAATTGTAGGTTATGTCAATTTTGATGTACATTAGTGAGATATGGAATAATTTTGTTGTAATGTAAGATTTTGGACACATGGGATGCTTCCTTATAAACGGTTTCCTTTTTCTCCAGGAACATGGTCCAGTGTTGAGGCTTCAGTTTCTGAAAAACCATTTTCTCTTGGCTACACTCAATAAGTTTGGGCAGCTTCGCTATCAGGACGTTACAATGGGTTCAATGGCTGGTAGTTTTAAAACTGGCTTAGGACGTACAGATGTGATGCAAGTAAACCCCTTCAATGGGGTTGTTTCTTTAGGTCACTCAGGTGGTACTGTTACCATGTGGAAGCCGACCAGTTCTGCTCCTCTTGTCAAGATGCTATGTCATCAAGGGCCTGTTTCAGCGCTGGCTTTTCACTCAAATGGCCACTTGATGGCCACTGCAGGGAAAGATAAAAAAGTCAAGCTTTGGGACTTAAGGAAATTTGAGGTTCTTCAAACCTTACCTGGTCATGCAAATACTCTGGATTTTAGTCAAAAGGGCTTACTTGCTTGCGGTAATGGCTCATTGGTCCAGGTTCTGCGAGATGTTTCTGGTACACAGAATTATTCCAGGTACATGACTCATTCCATGGTGAAAGGTTACCAGGTAGGAAAATTAATATTTCGACCATATGAAGATGTTTTGGGTATAGGGCACTCCACGGGTTGGTCTAGTATTCTTATTCCAGGAGCTGGAGAACCCAACTTTGACTCATGGGTTGCAAACCCGTTCGAAACTTCCAAACAGAGAAGAGAAAAGGAAATACGGGCTCTACTTGATAAGCTCCCACCCGAGACTATCATGTTGGATCCCAGCAAGATTGGTACGGTGAAACCAAAAAGAGAGAAGCCAACAAAGGAAGAGAAGGAGGCTGAGATTGAAGCTGCCGTTGAAGCTGCTAAGGGCATGAAACTGAAGAACAAGACAAAAGGAAGAAACAAGTCAGGTAAAAGGGTACAGAAAAAGCAAGACGCAGTTACTAGAGTGAAGAGGCCCTACTTGGAGCAGAAAATTCAAGAAGAGGAAAACTTGTCAAGAAAGAAGCAGAAAACTAGTGAGGGTGTTGAACTACCAAAATCTTTACAACGGTTTGCTCGTAAAAAACCATCATCGTGATCTAACTTTCAAGTAGCCTTGTATTCTATATCACTGTTCTCCCTTTGATTATAAGCTTGTATTTTTTGTTGCCCTTCATATTTGTAGTCCTTTAGCCTCGAAGTTGGCGTTTTTGTGCCCTTTAAGTAAGGGGCATATCCAAATTTTGCCTCAGAGACCCCTTGATTAGAGTTTTTTTAATTCTAAGAAATCTTCTTTACCTACACAAAAATCTGATCATTAATGATTCGTTTGACTAAAAGTAGTGTCTGGATTTGTGTAATAGAGCAGTGTCACTCGAGTATCTTTCAAAAAGTAGGTGACATTTACTCTTGACTATTTGAAAACTGATAGTTCAATAGCAGAGCAGTAAAAAAACACTTCCATAACTTTTAGTTATTATTGAGGATGTATGTTCGGAAAGTTTTACTTCAGCTATGTTTTAATTGATGGAAAAACATGAAATGAAATATATGGAATGAAAACATAACATGATGGAAATTTCGTTCCGTTTCTAGTGTACGAAATTTATTGTGGTTTCTTATTGTGATTTGGTAGATGTGGACATGTTCTGTACAAATTTATAGAAACAAGTGCCCCTGGAGCTGTTTATAAACCATATTCTGCAAGTAATAGGAGGTTAAAGAGCTGCTGTAAAATAGTGTACTGAAATGGTTTTCGATCGATTAGATATATATTTTGAGGTATGACAGATGAATATATATATATATATATATATATATTTCATTTGTTGTTCATAAAACTGTTACTACTAGACCTCTTTTTATTTATGACTAAAAGCAGTGCATTATTTTTTTGCTACTCAACATGTTACTGAGTTCTACACCCAGAGGAACCTTTTGCCATCGTCTTAGTCATGGTGGATCTTATTGTGTAGGTAATGAACGACTAAATCACAAATTAAAGATTATAGATATCATAATGTATGCATTTTTCATTCCATTGAACCAGTAAATGGTTTTTTATCACATGGATTAACCACCCTTAATAATGTTGTTTATTGTCTTAAATAAACAACAACAAATAAAAAACGTATAACTAAATTTAAATATAATATAATAAATAAATTATAATACATAATATACATTTAGTGCTTGTAACAGCAATTTTTCTTTTAATTTAAATCTGACTTAACAAATTTATAAAATAATTATTCTTTAAACTTTGGTACTTACGCTCTTTAAGATATTTAGAAGAAAACATATATTAACAGGGTTTGATTATATTTGGTGATTTTTTAAGTAAGTAGTATATCACAAAAGTATATTTTAGTTATTGGTTTGAGTAGTAATCATAATGATTTGTGTAATATTATTTAAAATAAAAAATTAGTTATATATAGTAATTTGTAAAACATTGCTTTTATTTTAAATTTATTATATTAAGTAACATGTAGACATAGGTTGAATATTAAGGTATTTCTTCGTATAAGACTAACAATTTGCAAAGTGAATCTCTATATTTGATGCTAAACTCATTTAATAGATAATTTTTTTATGCACATCACGATCATGGATATATATATTTTTTTAAAGTATTAATTGGATTCGAATCCAATTGTTATACATATACCATTGATATCACATAATTGTAAAAAAGTAATTTCACATTATTATTACTAGTATTAATAATAATGCTCTCATTGGATCATTATTATTATTTTCACAGGTCGATTATGATTCTTAATATTATTATTATATTTTCTTTCATAGTCACTGCCTATATTTATATCTCTAAAAAACCACTCCCTTACTATTATTATAACTATTATTTTCACTCTTTCTATAATATTGTCTCCTCTCATCATTATAATTATTATTGTTGCGATTCTTCCTCTTATAATCTCCAGGATTTCATGAATATGTATTAGAGCAAAGTAAAATATCAAGAAAGGGAGATGTTGCGTGTATTATTAAATTGATTAATGACATTTATATATTAAGATTCTATTATTAATTATTAATGTAATAGAATTGGATGAGAGCAACTCTAAACTTCTGAATATTTGAATAAAAACAAAATAAACTAAAAAAGCTGGAAAGGGAATTTGGTGAACTTTTTATGGCTGTAGAAACAAGTAGACACAAAATATTTAAAGTTTGTTGGCTTTGTTGAATAATTGTTGAATGGTTGTTGGCAAAATGAAATAAATTTATTAAGGAAACTTTGGAAGAAGGGTGAATATAAATGGACATGTAACAGTTTGGTGTTGATGATAGCAGAAAATGTTATTATTTTCTCTTACTTAACTCTCATACCAAACATTTTCCCTCTATTTATAGCCTTACAACACCGCCATTGACAAACTCCATAATATTAAAAAAAAAAAACTTATAAATTTATCTACCATTTTCTCTATTTATAGTTAACTACAATTTTTTTTATTCTTTTACGTATTTTGAGTCTTGTAGGTATTTTATAATTCTTTTTACTACTCGAAAATGAATCTATTTGGTTTAAATAATTTTAGCCTACATGATATTTGATCATGTGACTATAAAATATCATAAGCTTCTATTTAAATTCCTATAGCATGATGAGTCAACTTCAAATTGTTTCTTTTATAGCTTTTCTTTTGTCACCGTGACAACAAACTTCCAACCCTACATTTTTTATTTTATTTTTGCTAAAGTTTTAATATATTCTCTTTCATAAAAATATCTTCTTGTTAATGTTGATCATTCTGAATATTTTCATCATGTCTCACTTGAATTCTATCGTCATTTTTTTATTATTTTCCGTGTGGATAATTTCATTTACTTATAGATAAAGCAAGAATATCATATTTACATAGCCTCACTTTTGTCCTCTTGAATCATTGATCAATGAATAGCTTGCTTCAAGTCGAACTTTTTTTAATTTTAACACTTTAATTTCATTGTCTTTGCTTCAAATATTTGTGGTTGCTTTTGTCTTCAAAAACACTATTTATTAACGTCCAATCGGTGAATATTCTATCCTTTTTATGCTACAAGAGAGTCATGAAAACTCCAATTGCATTTAGGAGAACAATTAAAACAAACATTTAAAGTAAATACATATCGTATAAAATTTTCTTTTTAAATATACAAATGAAGTATACGTCGGAAGTTACACGTTAATTAGAGATAAAATCAGTTCACAATATATAAGTAGATGTAGATCTTGCAAACCAGTTTTGTGGGGTTGAGTTAGATTTAAAGTCCACTCTTAACATGATATCAGAACTAAATTAGAATCTATCCTCACTCTATAAAAAATATGTCGAAAGTCTCGCATCGACTAGATTTGTGGAGTTAAATTAGAATTACCCAAAATGAAAAGTTTGCTAAAAAAAAATGCAATCCTCTGCATCTGTATGGATTGACCTAACTACATTGAAAATTTTTAAACTGTATAATCACTTTAAACAATTAACTCACTGTTGATATGTCAGGTTGATCAGCAATTGCATAAGCTGTTCTTGGAAAAAAAAATAATGAATTCGTACGTAACTAGGGGTGGGCATGGATTGGATATTTAATGATCCAATCTACATCCATTTAAGATCCAAATAATTGGATTAGATTTTTGATCCAAATCCATTTTTTTTAGCAAAAGTAGTTTGGATTTTTTTAAAATCCATATCCAAATATTTGGATCAAGATTTAAATCCAATCCAAATATTTAGATCAAGTTTAAAATCCAAAATTCATTTTTAACAAAAGAAATTTAAATTGAATTTCTTAAAACTTGTGTCAGTAAGGCCCGATTGACTCGAATGGGATCGCGACCCGGACGGACCCGACGACCCAGATGACCCAGACGGGCCCGATGACTCGAACGGACCCGAAAACACGAACAGGCTCGACGACCCGAATGGGCCCAACGACCCGGACGGGCCAAACGACCCGGACGGACCGGTCCAAATAGTCGGGCCCAATCAGGTAGTCGAGCACGTTCGAATCGTGGGGCCCGTCTGGGTCGTCAGGTACGTCAAGGTCATCAGGCCCGTCTGAGTTGTCGGGCCCATCCGGGTCGTAGGGCCCGTCCGGGACGTCGAGCCCGTCTGGATCGTAGGGCCCGTCCGGGTCGTAGGGCTCGTTCGTGTCATCGTGCCATCCGGGTCATAAGGCCTGTGTAGGTCGTCAGGCTCGTCCAGGTTGCCAAGCCCGTTAGGGTCGTCCAAGTCGTCAGGTCCGTCCGGATTGTCGGGCCCATTCGGGTCGTTCGGCCCGTTCGTGTCGTCGTGCCCATCCGGGTCGTAAGGCCCATGTAGGTCGTCAGACCCGTTCGGGTTGTCAGGCCTGTTCAGGTTTTTGGGCCTGCTTGACTCGTTCGAGTCTTTGGGCTGCCTGACCTGTTTTCGTCATTGGTTCTGCCTGGTCCGTTCGGGTTTTCGGGTCCGCGTGACCCTTTTGGGTCTTTGGGTCTGCCTGACCCGTTCGGGTCTTCGGGCTCGCCTTACCCCGTTCGATTCTTCGAGCCTGCTTGACTCGTTCGGGTCATCGAGCTCGCTTGACCCGTTTGGGTCTTCGGGCCTGCCTGACCCGTTCAGTTCTTCGAGCCCGCTTGACCCATTTGGGTCATCGAGCCCGCTTGGCCCGTTCGGGTCATCGAGCCCGCTTGGCCCGTTCGGGTCATCGAGCCCGCTTGGCCCGTTCGGATCTTCGAGCCCGCTTGGCCCGTTCGGATCTTCGAACCTGCCTAGCCCGTTCGGGTCTTCGGGCCCGTTTGGCCCGTTTGGGTCTTCGGGCCCACCTGGCTCATAAGGTCATTGGGCCTGATCGACTCGTTCGGTTTGTCGGGCCCGCCTATCTCGTTCATATCTTTAGGCCCGCCCAACCTCTTATGGTTGTCGGGCCTGTCCGATCCGTATAGGTTGTCGAGCAAGGCCCATCCAAGTCTGAATTTAGCATAGTTCATCTCAACCTTTAGTCTAACCCAACTAAAAATTTAAATTGAAAATTTGGATTGGATTTTTTGGATTATCCATATTTAAAAATCTTGA
>Ga0214542_1002436_pt1 | contig 38502 bp, 21 predicted proteins | sample CNSS1metaG_FD_160096 | JGI IMG/M metagenome (GOLD analysis project Ga0214542, IMG submission 160096) | Root nodule microbial communities from cowpea collected in UCLA plant growth center, Los Angeles, California, USA - CNSS1 | ecosystem: Host-associated > Plants > Roots > Nodule | place: USA...
AAAAATACACAAAATATATATATATATATATATATATATATATATATATATATATATATTACCCATATAATAATTAATATTAACGAATAACTTAATTTATTATTAATGCTAATCCATAATAATAATAATTATTATATAGAGAATAATAATTTTATATAATTTTATTATATAAAATATAACAATCAGTTGATAAAAAAATTGCACTTTTAAATTAACAATAAGGATTATCAAAAGTTTTCTTAAAAATTTAGAGAGAATTTATTTAACCAAGCATAAAATTTAATTTCAAAACTTATGACTTCCCTTTTCACAAGATCTCAAACTTGGTTAACAATATTTATTTCATGATAAACAAAGTCCTAAGTTATTTATTGAGAATACATTTCCATTTGTTATAAAATTCAAAAGATTTGTATTCTATTTTTAATAAACTCATATCAATATTACAAATAAAATTATATTAACATCAAACATAAAGTTATATTTCGTCATAACTTTCATTTTTCACTAAAGTTCATTCACTAAATGAATTGAATTTTCTTCTTCCTAGAATTTTTGCATATGCATGAAATTCTTCGGCCTGTCCTCCAAACATAACTATATATAATTATATTTCATATATAAAATTAAAATGTTTAGAATCTTTATGAATGAATTGATTTTAACTTTAATTTCTTTAAAATGTACTAGTATTATTGTCGTAAAAGAAATGGATTTGGATTTGGATTTCTATAATATATTACATGTGGATGAGTAACACACTTGATATAGTTACTTAAACTTTTATTCAACACAGAAAAATGTCACAAAATACTTAAAAACATAATCATATCTAATTTAATAAAAACAAAAACAAAAGGAAGCTGACAAAACTCAGAGAGATTACTTATGCACTCTGATTTTTTTATATTTTATATTTTTATATATATATATATATATATATATATATATATATATATATATATATATATATATATATTGTAATTTAATAATATTATAAAAGTGTTTTATATTTTGAAATCTAAATAGTTATATTTAGTTTGTATTTATTTATTAATAAATTATTTTATTCAGATTGTTCTGAAAACAATAACCTAGTTTTACTTTTAAAAAAAATCCATATAGTTTTTGTAGTTTTATCATAAAGATTATATTCATTCATCTTTAAAAAATCAAATATTATATATTTTTTAATAAATTTTTATCATCTATTAATTTAAAAACAATAAAAAAATGCTCTATTATCTATATTATATGATTTATTACAATAAATTATTTGAGAGTTAAAAATTATTTATTAACATTTATCTACGCTATTTTTTTTTCTTCACATTCCACTCATTAGGGATGGCAACGGGTCGGGTTGGGTACGGATAGTGCCTACCCGCAACTCGACCTGTAAAAAAAAAATCCGTCCGCTACCCGTTTGTTTACTCGTTGGGTATCCGTTTAAAAAGTACTCACGAATATTTTTAAAACTCGCGGGTACCCGTGGATACCCGATACCCGCAAATATTTAAAAAATTATATATTTTATAAACTTTTTAATATAAAATTATAAAAATAAAATTTAAATTAAATTAAATTATAATTATTATTAAATTTGACATAATAAAATATACTGTTAATTTTAATTTTAGTTAAATTTAACTTAATAAAATATAAATTAAATTTTAATTTTAATTTTTTGCGTAGTGGGTACCCGCGGGTACGGATAATATGATACCCGTACCCGACCCGTTTATAAGCGGGTATTAAAATACCCGCTATCCGCGGATAATAAATACCCACGGATAGTAACTATCCGCCGCGAACACGAGCGCAGATATTTTTGCCATCCCTAATACCCATAGTTTTTCTAATTTTATTCTCACTTAGTTAACCTAAATACTAGTTTTTATTATAAATATAAATAATGGAAGAAAAAAATTGTGACATGTTAAAACTGTTATCATTATTTGTAATATTTAATCTTCAAAGAAGTTTCATTTGTTGTATTTTTGTGTGTGTATTTATACATGATGATAATTATATTCAACACTTTAGATTTCTGTGTAAACAAGTATTTTCGTTGACTAGTCTTAACCAGAAAAGTCCCCACTAATTTACCTTAGAAATTAGCATTTGGTTTGAAATCAATGAAACCATGAATATTTAATTTGATTCTATTACATCTTTGATCGGCACTGTGCACGTATATCCAACACTATAAGACAATATATCATCGTTGAAATCGTTGAGTTCTCACTTCCAAGAGTACACAATAATATGAACTGTGATTAAAAGAAACAATATAGAGTCATCAAAATTCTGAGGGAACCCTATCCACGAGATAATCATGCACATTTCTTAAAGCTAAAAGAGTTTGAGAAAACTGAGTTTGAGTGTGGAAAAATATAATCATAGTTTACTACAAAAATTGTGTCTTTGTCCACCAACAGCTTGTGTTATTGCCAAACACAAAATGACAGATAAAGTCTTTGACAGTCACGAAGTTTTACTGTTAGAGTGCAACTACTACAGATGTCATGCTTTGTTTTCATCTCTCTTTTCCTTTATCCATTCAATCATCAAGTGTGAACCCCTCTTGAGATCCCTCTATAAATTCCAACAAACATGGATTCATTCTTCAAAAGCCATTCATATAAGAGAGAAAAAGGCACTCTTGTGTTCTAACAAACATGGTGTAAGGTTTAGTTTTGTATGACTGGTGTTGCTTTGTGTGAGATCAATGGAGGGTAGTGAGACACAGAGAGTGAGAGGGTTTGACATGTGGAGGAGCCATTGCATTGGGGTTTTGTCAACTTCTGAACGAGAAGAAGATGAGGAAACTCTCAAGTGTGTGGCAATAGAGAGACTTCTTGCAAGGGCATGCACCAAGAGAAGTGTGGTCAACCAAGTGGAAGGGAAAGCAGAAGAGGTTGACACCAAGCAATTGGAGTTATCAGAGAGAAAGAGCCTTCTAGATAGACTTGTGAAGATAGCAGAAGAAGATAATGAGAGGTTCTTGTTGAAGCTCAGGGAAAGGATGGACAGGTGAGTCTCTGCAGGATTCATCATTCACATTTTCTGTCTGTTTTTATTTCTTTCCATTACAAACTTGTCATATCATGTTGTTTGTTGTTCCATTTTCAACAAATGTTTAACATAAGAAGTACAAAACAAATGAATTAACTCATTTTAACTAATGACATATAAACTTGATTCATTTTACAGTTTTTCCAGTGTGTACTTACTTCCAGTGTGTACTTACTTGAGAAGTTTATATATTAGTAGTCTCACATCGACTAAAGATAAGATCAATTTATAATATATATTTAAGTGGGTCCAAATTTTATCTTACAAACTGATTTTGTAAGACTGAGTTAGACTTAAAATTCGCTTCTTAAATAGACTTCTTACTTATTTTCTGTATTCACATTTTTTATAGAAAACACTAAAAGCAGGCCTATTTTTCCATATTTCACATTTTCTTATGTAAATTTTTGCAAACTAGGTGATAATTTTGTATTAAAAGTGAAACATAAGCTAAAATCAGAAAACATTTTCACAAACTCTACAGAAAGTTACCTCAAAAGAGGAACTAAATTGTTGTGTAACTTGAGAGCTGAAGCATACTGTCTGTTGAAAGCCTCCAAATCCTAAATTTGATTAAGATGTGTTTGCTATGTTAAACTAAACTCAGAGTTGGGCTTGAAATTCCAACAATTGAAGTTCGATTTGAGCATATAAACGTTGAAGCACAAGTTTATGTTGGGAGCAGAGCATTGCCTACAGTACTCAACTTCTTTGTGAATGTGCTTGAGGTAATTCAAATCTCACACATGGTTACTTTATTCATATACTGGTTTTCATCTATTTATTTTTCCGGTCTTTCTTTTGTTCAGGGGTTCTTAAATTCTCTTCACATAATTAAAAGTCCAAAGAAACCATTACACATCCTTCAGAATGTTAGTGGAATCATAAAACCTAAAAGGTGAATTCGAATTCAAGAAAATCTCCTTTGTTATTTTTCAATTTTTTTACCTTGCTGAAAAAACTCATTGTAAATGAAAAGCTATATATTTTCTTGTTCTGATGATGAGCTTTTTGCAGAATGGCATTGCTTTTAGGGCCACCAGGATCTGGAAAAACCACATTGCTGTTGGCATTGGCTGGAAGACTTGGTAAAGATTTGAAAGTAAGGAAACCAATTTTAGAACTAAAATTTTGAAAGAATAACTTGATATTAATTATATCTCTCTAATTATAAAGTAAGTAACCACAGTTTTAGTTGAGTAATTCCTGAATTATATTAATTAATATCATTGGAGATGAAACCTCAGCATTCTGGGAGAGTAACATACAATGGACATGGGCTTGAGGAATTTGTGCCACAAAGGACATCAGCTTACATAAGTCAACATGATAATCACATTGGAGAAATGACTGTGAGAGAAACACTGGCTTTCTCAGCAAGATGTCAAGGGATTGGACAGAACTATGGTAATTGTGAACAAAAGAATGCACAAACCTTTTAAACATAGCTAAAAAAAATAGTGTTCTTAATCAGAACTTTAAAATTTACTACTTTACAGAGGTGTTGACTGACCTGCTTAGAAGAGAGAAGGAAGCAAACATTGAACCAGATCCTGATGTTGATGCATACATGAAGGTGAGAAACAAGATAGAAAAGAAAGCCTTAATCTTTATGTTTTGAAACGGAGAGCACACTGAATTTTGAAGAAGCTTCATTGTTTCATTACTTGTTGTTCATTGCAGGCAGCAGCACAAGAAGGGCAGCAGAACAGTGTGGTTATTGACTACATTCTTAAGGTAAAAGTCCAGACTCATCAGATATAAAAGACTAGTGAAACAAGAAAAGTTTCACATATTCTCTTATGGAATGATGCAGATTTTGGGACTTGAAGTGTGTGCTGACATTATGGTAGGAGATGAAATGATAAGAGGTATCTCAGGAGGGCAGAAAAAGAGACTCACAACAGGTAGACTCTATTTGGCAAGAAAAAACATGAGAAAATGAAACTTATGAAATGATGCTGATTGAATAAAATTGCTTGATGAATAATGCTTAGGGGAGATGATGGTTGGACCTATAAGGGTGTTGTTCATGGATGAGATATCAACTGGTTTGGACAGTTCCACAACTTTTCAGATTGTCAACTCTATCCGGCAATCCATCCATATTCTGAATGGAACTGCACTTGTGAGCTTATTACAGCCAGCACCAGAAACTTATGAACTATTTGATGATATAATACTATTAACAGATGGGCAAATTGTGTACCAAGGACCAAGAGAAAATGTACTAGAGTTTTTTGAATCAATGGGTTTCAAGTGTCCTGAAAGAAAAGGAGTTGCTGACTTCTTACAAGAAGTATGAGTGTGATTCACTTAATCTTTTCAAAAATTTACTTTGCATTTATAAAAATAGAGTAAATTTTGTTCTCTTCATGTGCAATAGGTAACATCAAGAAAAGATCAATGGCAATATTGGGCACATAAAGATGAACCATATAGCTTTGTCACTGTCAAGGATTTTTCTGAAGCCTTCCAGTCATTTCACATAGGTAAACAACTTGGAGATGAAATGGAAAATCCTTTTGACAAGTCTAAGTGCCATCCAAATGCATTGACCACAAAGAAGTATGGTGTTAACAAGAAAGAGCTGTTGAGGGCTTGTGCTAGCAGAGAATTTTTGCTTATGAAGCGAAATTCCTTTGTCTACATATTCAAAGCCACACAAGTGAGTATCATTCAATCACTGATATCATTTACACAATCTGATTTTAAGCTATATTTGGAGTCCAAAAATGCTGTTCAATTTATTTTTTCAAATTAAATATGTTTTTAATCCCAAAATTTGGACACAAAACTGAAATTCGTCTCTGTCTCAAACTTTGATAAAGTTTTGTCTTCAAACTTTAAAAATGAATAAATACAGTACTTCTAACCTAACTGTGTGAATCTTTTTTTTTTTACATGTTAAATGGAATTCTAGACTGGCATTTGACTTTTTTATACCATTTAACATATTCCAGCTCAAATATCAATCTAGAACAACGTTTAACGTACAAAAGAAAGTTGATATTATTGGGTTAAAATGATTATATCCATTCACCTTTTAAGTTTAAGGAGAAAACATATCAAAAGTTGGGACAAAGAAAAATTTTAATTTCACATCAAGAGACTAAAAGCAACACATTTGATCCTATTGTTCATGAATAAAAGGTTAAACACACTGTGTCCTTTTCTTTTTTTTATTTGTGTTTTACGTGTCCTTAAGCATGTCTTGTTCTTCATTTTCAGCTTACCTATTTAGCTATCTTGACAACGACATTATTTCTCCGAACCAAGATGAGTCACTATACCAAGGCAGATGCAGAAACTTACATGGGTGCTCTGTTCTTCACAGTCACTGTTGCAATGTTCAATGGAATATCAGAACTGAATATGACCATCATGAAACTTCCTGTCTTTTACAAGCAAAGAGACCACCTTCTCTATCCTTCATGGGCTTATTCTCTTCCACCATGGATCCTCAAAATACCATTAACCCTTGTAGAGGTTTCCATCTGGGAATGTATCTCTTATTATGCCATTGGCTATGATCCAAATATTGTCAGGCAAGAACAAACTAAGGACTTGTCTGATTCTCTTCTTACACTTTTGTTTCAGAAAGAAGACGATTGGAAATTATTTTAGAAAATAGAAAACTGTTTCTGAAAACAATGAACAATTAAGGCCTAAATCATTTGTCCTCATTCCTCTACTATGCTATTACTCACTCACTTTTAGAATCTAATGAGAAATCTTATTGCAGGCTTCTAAAACAGTACTTGGTAGTGTTTTGCATTAACCAGATGGCATCAGCACTGTTTCGGTTGATGGCTGCACTAGGAAGGGATATTGTGGTGGCAAACACTGCTGGCACATTTGCACTGCTTGCAGTTACAGTTTTGGGAGGATTTGTGATTTCCAGAGGTGAGAAAACGGCACTGTAACCTCAAAGTTGGCTAATCTAATGAACCTTTCTTATTATAAAACTTTTATCTTTTGCATCAGAGGATGTGCACAAATGGTTTCTGTGGGGTTACTGGTCCTCACCATTGATGTATGGACAAAATGCTATAGCTGTGAATGAGTTTCTTGGGAATAGTTGGAGAAAGGTAATGAATACCCTTTGTTTTTAATAGTGAAGAAGTCCTATGAAGAAGAATGAGCTTAGAAAAATAATATTTATTTAAGATAATTGGCTGAGATATTTTTCAGGTTAGTCCTAATTCCAGTGAAACATTGGGAGTACTGATACTGAAATCTCGTGGATTTTTCCCACAAGCGTATTGGTATTGGATTGGAATAGGAGCTTTGATTGGTTATGTTTTTCTCTTCAACTTTCTCTTCACCCTGGCTTTGCAATATCTCAGTCGTAAGTGCCATCTTGAGCTGTGATTTTTAGTTGCACTTCTTTTCTGATCACAAAGGCATTCTGATAATTGAGTATGTTGCTTAGCATTCAGAAAGGATCAAGCAGGGCTATCACAAGAGAAGTTGCTTGAGAGAAATGCTTCAATGGCTGAAGAGTTCATTCAGTCTCCAACAAGAAAAAATTCTTCTGGTGAGTCCTTAAGTTCTAAGCTATAGGTTCTGTGCTTGTAACTTGAAGTTTGGAATTCAAGCCATAAATAACATAATATGATGATAAACAGATACAAAGATGGACAAAGAAGCAAGTCCATCATCCAAGTCCTTTTCTGAAGAAGTTGGTAAAAAGAACAAAGCTAGTGACAGTGAAAGGAGAGGCATGGTTCTTCCTTTTCAACCTCTATTCCTCGCTTTTGACGAGATAAGATATTCTGTAGACATGCCACAGGTACATGTTTCGATTAACTTTTCTGTTTAGTTACATATAATAGGGTAAATTATTCATTTAGTCCTTGTAGGTAACACTCATTTAGAATCGTGTAAAAAAACTTAAGTTTTAGTTCCTACAAGGGTGTATATGGATTTAAACTCTACTTTTTTATAAAACTTAAGAAGCATAGTAACAGCACATACCTATCTTTACCAGTACTTGCAAAGCTGTATGAGGACTAAAACTCAACCTTTTTGTAGGAAATGAAAAGTGAAGGAATCAGTGAGAATCGTCTTGAACTTCTGAAAGGTATTAATGGTGCTTTTAGGCCAGGGGTGCTAACAGCTCTGATGGGTGTAAGTGGTGCTGGCAAGACTACTCTACTGGATGTTCTATCTGGAAGGAAAACAAGTGGCTACATTGAAGGAAGCATCACAATATCTGGATACCCAAAGAAGCAAGAAACATTTGCTCGCATATCAGGATATTGTGAACAGCTTGATATCCACTCACCCAATGTTACAGTTTTTGAGTCCTTGCTATACTCAGCATGGCTTCGTTTATCTCCAGAAGTTGATAAAGAAACTAGAAAGGTAGCTTTAGGACAATTTTCTTTTCAAAAGAGGCATGAGTTTCATGATTTAAAACTGATTCAAATATCATAAAATTGTTCAACAATAACAACAGAAGGTCTTATTTCACTTATGCAGATGTTCATTGAGGAAGTTATGGAACTTGTAGAGCTTAATTCATTAAGAGAAGCACTTGTTGGATTGCCAGGGCAGACAGGATTGTCAACTGAACAGCGCAAGAGGCTTACAATTGCAGTTGAACTTGTGGCCAACCCATCAATAATTTTCATGGATGAGCCAACCTCTGGCCTTGATGCTAGAGCAGCTGCAATTGTGATGAGAACTGTGAGGAACACTGTGGACACAGGTCGAACTGTGGTCTGCACCATCCACCAGCCAAGTATCGATATATTTGACGCCTTTGATGAGGTAAGAAGTGTTACTGTTATGATCAAATGCATTATATGTGTTGAGAAATAGATTTTAAATCTAACTCAACCCTACAAAATCAGTTTGTATACGTCGAAAGTATGAGATTCTAGTGTGAAGTCTACAGGATATGAGACTAGCAACTATAGTAATTATCTTTAGTGATGTGATTCTTCTAAGGTTCCTATCATGCTACATATGTCTGGAAAAACTCACACACACTAAAAGAATATGCAAAGTAACTCACTTGTATTTCATTGATGGAGAATGAGCTATTATATAACTAATTACAAACGAAATATTAACAAACCAAACTAAATCTTAATCTAATCTTATCTTATCTAATATGCTATATCAAATTAAATCTTAGATACTCTAACTAACTAAAATAACAACTAACTTAAATTTAATTCACCAAATATAAAATACCCTATCACTTTGCTAAATAAAAACAACTCCATAATCTAAATATTATCTAACAAAATTAAAGATTATCCAACAACATATACGAAATAATATTAAGTACTTCAACATCAACCTTTGCAGTTGTTACTTCTGAAATTGGGAGGGGAGCAGATATATTCTGGTCCAATTGGGAGCAACTCTTCCCATCTGATCCAGTACTTTGAGGTGAGTCTCATGTCAATGAGTAAACTTTGTTGGATAATCTGTCTCATATCATGTCATTAACATATTTACATAATGATTACTATAGGCTGTTCCAGGAGTTCCTCAGATCAAAGATGGTTATAATCCAGCAACGTGGATGTTGGAAGTCACATCAGCAGCCAAAGAGGCAAGTCTTAAAATTGACTTCACAGATGTGTACAAAAATTCAGAGCTACACAGGTTAGACTCCATAGTTGCATTGCACCACTATCACTGATAACAAGTGTATGAACAACAAATATTTGGGTGGAAATAAGCAATAATTTTTGTTTCTTAAAATGTCTTGAATTAAAGCTTCATAGTCCAACAAATGTCACATATTCCTCAGCTTAGGATGTCAATGCAAAATGTTCCGAAAGATGATGAATAGGTTCTGATGCTTCCCATTTGTTAATCAGGAGAAACAAACAACTGATTCAGGAGCTTAGTGTACCATGTGAAGGTTCAAGAGATCTATACTTTCATAGTCAGCATTCACAGAGTTTCATGGCACAACTCATAGCGTGCCTATGGAAGCAACATTTGTCATATTGGCGGAACACATCATATACTGCAGTTAGACTCCTATTTACCACAACCACAGGCTTATTGTTTGGGGTGATATTTTGGGACGTTGGCTTGAAAAGGTATTTGGAAAACAAAAAGCACATCACAATGACTAAACATCTCAAATGCTTGTTCACTATTGATTTGAATGGAATTTGAAAAAGATAATATCAGAAACTTATTATACTTTTATTGATTCGTATTTTTTAATTCTTTTGACTGTAAAAACCTTCACAGGGTCGTTCTATTCCTATTAAATGGATAACTAGAGAGTGAAAATGAATTTCAAAAGAAACATTTCTCAACATTTGAAATAAAATTTGCAGGAGAAAGGAGCAAGATCTTTTTGATGCAATGGGTTCAATGTATGCTGCTGTTACCTTCATTGGGGTTGTGAATGGTGCCTCGGTGCAGCCTATAGTAGCAATTGAGAGAACAGTCTTCTACCGAGAGAGAGCTGCAGGAATGTATTCAGCTTTACCATATGCTATTTCACAGGTATTATTATTACACCAGTAGGCAAATAGGTATCACAATCTCTCAAAATAATAGTCTTAATTAACCATTAACTCAGCATTCACATTCTTAACTGATGAGTCTTTGGAGGGAGAATAACCACGGTGACACAACACTAATAAAATATGAGTTCGATCCACACATAAGAGATTAACATCACTTCCAGTGCAAAACCTTACGCACACATAAGGGATTGACATCTTCTCCGACTCAAAACCTAAAAACAATAAAAGTTATAAGTTTTCTTTCTGACTTGACACAATTTGTGGTACACACATCATGAAATTTTATAGTTGGACTTGTACATGATCAATTGCAGGTTATTATAGAGCTTCCCCACATTTTGGCTCAGGCTCTGATATATGGTATCATAGTATATGCCATGATGGGATTTGAATGGACAGCACCAAAGGTGTTTTGGAACCTCTACTACACCTACTTCAGTTTCTTATACTACACTTTCTATGGCATGATGACCATGGCCATAACTCCTAACCCACACATTGCTGCCATATTGTCCACCTCATTCTATGCAGTATGGTGCCTTTTCTCAGGCTTCATCATTCCCTTATCGGTTTGTTACACCTTTCCCTTTAACTTTTCATATATTATCAACATAGTTAATAGGTATATGCTAGTTAGTGCATCAGGAATATTGGTTATAATAACAGAACAAGTGAATTTTTTTTATTAAAAATTTGACAGCACTACACATTTATTCTGATCTTTGAAGTATTTTTGTATGTGAATTCCAATACAAAATTTATGTTTTGAATTCTCAGCTTAGAAAAATCCTAGTTATCACTATAGTATACTATAAATCAACCAAAAATTAATGCTTCAGTATAACTATAAATAACAAAAAATACTACTCTTGTTATATAAGAGACCTGATAGCACTACCAACATAAAATCTTAAAGTTTAAATTTGTTTAAAGTTATCTTAGACGATATGAGACTTTTCAAGACGTGTTATTTTCATTGCTCCAACGACATGGTTATTAGATGGTTTTTGCATGTCATAAAACTAAACAATCTTACAATACCTTACATCCCTATAATGCAGAGAATACCCATATGGTGGAAATGGTACTATTGGATTTGCCCTGTTGCATGGACCTTGTATGGATTGGTGGCTTCTCAATATGGAGATGACATGCACACACTTGAGAATGGCCAAAGGGTTGAAGAATTTGTGAAGAACTATTTTGGGTTTGAACATGATTTTCTTGGAGTGGTTGCAATTGTTGTGGCTGGTTTCTCACTTTTGTTTGCACTCATCTTTGCCTTTGGAATCAAAGTATTCAACTTCCAAAAAAGATGAAATCATCACAATGCTTATGCTCTCAAATCACTCAAAACATTCTTTGAATATGTACATTGGTCCACTTGTATTCAAATTTTGATATTTTAGTTTGAAAAATAAAACATGTACATTAATCTCTCAACACATGATGGTTGTTGTTGCATGTTAATTTTTACAGATAACAACTTTTACACATGACGTTCTTATTATGTGATCCGGAAACTACTTTTTTCTTAACTTCTTTTCAACTTTTGAAAGTTACTTTTAATTTTCAAATTGTATAATACCAATGTTTTTTTAGGAAAAAAAAATACCTTCTAAATTATACAATTTAAAACTCACTTTTAACTTTCAGATTACATGATTAAAAATATACATATTTCACAGCACAAAATTTATTTTCTACTTCTGAATCACACAATCTTAAAATAATAAAAACAGAAGTTTCTTTATATCGGGTGTGCAGGGTGAAATTTATGGAGGTGCACGAAGAAGCTGCGTGCCTTTAGAATATAAAGAAGTCCAAACAGTGTGGTTCGTTTTCAATTGGGTTGTCACTGTTTAACCTCCTAATATAGGTCTATTTTAATGGTGGAGTCAACTTCAAAAGAGAATAATAGCCCAATATTGAATTTAAGAGGAATTTTAAATTAATTTACATTAATTAAATTTTAAAAAGATTAACAATTTTTTTATCAATAAAATTAAAGAGTTTTGAGTTTAGTCCCTTTCAAATTTTCCAGTTTTCCATCCTGATAAAATTTGAAATTATTTTTTTCTCCTTTACTCTTATTAAAAAAGGTATTGAATAATGAAGTTGTAGCACTTCCCAATAATTTTCACATCGACCAAGAAACTACTTTAGATATCCTTATTAATGAGATATTGTTTTTAATGAAAACAACAACGGTTATCGCTTTATATCAATGATATCATCTTGTATTAATTAAATAATAATGATATTTTAATTTAATATTCCAATCACTCTTCAACTATTTATTCTATTTTTTGTTTAATAGTAATGTGATGAAATAATCTAATAATGATTAGAGTGATGAGTTAAAAGTAAATCAAAATATCATTTTCTTAATCACATATTTCTTAATATATTTCAACAAGTAACAAAAATAACAATCATATCATCCTTTCAACAAAAGAATTAAACAAAAGTAATTCAATTGAAAAATATAATTTTTTTGGTATTTAATAAATTTAAAAAGTTTAACAGAAACTCAATTAAAAATTAAAAGTAATCATATTTATTAAGATTTATAATTAGAGCTAAATATTGTGAATGAATTAGAATAATTTTTCAACAAAATTCATAACTTTAAGTTTGATGAATAAAGAATTGTTATAAAAGAAAAAAACTGGATTAAGTATAGTAAATGTTGATGGTTTACACAAATTAAGAAGAAGAAAAAGGGTATTTAAGATGTTAATGAGAGTTGAGAGTGGAATTGAAGGAGGGTCCCATTAAGAAAGGTAGGATGAAGCATGCATGCATGCCTTAAATGGCAGGAACAAGGAAAAGCAAAGTGAGTCAGTTATGGAAGAAGACAGAATTAAACTGAGTGATGATGATGATGATGATGATGATGAGCAACGTCAACAACACTTTTTCCAACTCTTGCTAATTCTCGAAACACTCCCAGATGAACCTTTTTCCTTTTCCTTTACCACAATCTTTCTGCATTAATTCATCTTTCATCATCATCATCATCTCATCACCTTCTCTTTACTTTACGCATACTCCTCATTCCAATTTAACTCATTTATAACACCTGCTTTTTTCCAAAAAAAAATACTCAGATTTTTGTCCTCAAACATGTAAGACATTAAATGTTCTTAATCTACCTCTTTATATCATTATAATGAACGATGAAAAAGTCTTTCAAAATATTGACTAAGGTAATCAAAATTATATTTAAATAGTAAAATTTCAAGATTTTTTGATTTTATATACTATTTATGAATTAGATTTCACACTCTTAACATTTTTGTTGCATCACTTTTTCACATTCTTTCTTATTAAATAAATTTAACTTAAATTAAACTTAAACCTAACTAAAAGGTAATATAACTAAAAAAATTCATTGTTATGTGGGTTGTCAATGTAGAAAACAAAGAAATATAACTATGTATGATTGAGTATGTCTAAAATGTTATAAGAGGTGTGTTATATATACACACAAAGGTAATCCTAAGAACAACAAGCAAATGGACCTAAAATATAGGTTTATGCTAACATCCCCTCAAACTCACAATACTACAATTAAATACATTGAGAGTTTGTCAAATAAAAAACGAAAGAGTAAAGTATAAAATTTTGCCAATTTACAATCAATCAGAAATATCATGACGCTAAAAATGCAGACCCATGACCCAAATGAGAATGCCACAAATACCAAATGTCATAGGGTTGTAATACCAAATGTCAAAATTATGAAAGGTCCAAATACCAAATGTCAAAATTGTGAAAGGTCTAAATATAAAATACCAAAATAACGAAAAATCTAAATACCAAATATCAAAATTGTGAAAGGTCCAAATACCAAATGCCAAAATTGCGAAAGATCCAAATACTAAATGTCAAAATTGCGAAAGATCCAAATGTCAAATGTCAAAATTGCAAAAGGTCCAAATACCAAATGCCAAAATTGCAAAAGATTCAAATACCAAATGCAAAAATCCAAAATTGCGAAAGGTCCAAATACCAAATACCAAACTTGCAAAAGATCTAAATATCAAATGCCAAATGTTGAGGTGCTTGTAGCACCACCAAATGCAAGCTGAAGAAGAAGAAGGCAAGTGAAACGAAGATAAATCCCCACTACAAGCTGCAATTGTTGATTCTTTGAATTGATTCAAGACATAGATTCCACCTTGCCTAAACCATATCCCAAACATAACCCCACATGGACTTTCCATGAACAAAGTTTTCCAGTAGGAATAATTTTTACCATCCAATTGCATACTAATAGACGAAAGAGAATCATCTTTACGAGTTGCCATAATAAATTAAATACAAAACAAAAATGTGAATGACACAACGGAAGCAACGAACAAAACAGATCCCAATATTAGAGGATTGCAAATACCTTAAAATGGCATAAAGAACATGCGATAGAACTTCCAGAAATGTCTCAAAGCAGACAACAAAATTGCAATCAGGTGAAACCTGAAAAAAGTGTGAAAGAGGCTTTGGGCCTAGGGCTCAAGACTTAGGAAAGAGGAACTACTGCAAGAATCTCTTCTTAATCATGAATAGTTTAGGGCTCAAACGAGAATGCCACAAATACCAAATGTCATAGAGTTGTAATACTAAATGCCAAATTTGTGAAAGGTCAAAATATCAAAGGCTCTAATACATGTAAAAAACAAAGAAATATACGAAGAAGGGGAATGTGTATTATTAAGTGTGTCTAACATGTTATAAGAGATGTGTTATATATACACACAGAGATAATCCTAAGAGCAACAAGGAAATGGACCTAAAACATGGGCCTATACTAATAGTCAAAACATTTCATTTAATTAAAAATTAATACAATTATTATTAAAATCTATTGCCCAATTAAAAATTAATGCAAAGTTGTAACACCACAACACCACCCAATTAAAAAATAATATAATTACAAATTTTCTTTTTTTTCCGCCACAAATTTTGGATAAACACAGGACATTTATTTTGCCTCCCTAATTTGAATGATTTATATCAAATGAATTAAGTTTAATGAAGGATTAAGGAAATGATGAATTTTGTAGATTTAAGCTTGATTAAGTATTGACAAGGTACTAATTTTATTTTCATGGATGTGTGTTTGGTGATATATATTATGTTTGTATAAGAAGTAAAATATATTATTTGTGTTATAGTCGCACAATTTAGATTATATGAACCTTTCGCAATCCTAAATATAATTTTGATTTTAACTACCTTGATATTGAGTAAAATAAGTTTCATAAGATGATTATGAAAACGTAAAGTGGAAGAAAAAATGGTTATTTTCAATTCATTATTATGCGAAGGTTATCTCATGTCCTACAATCTTATATTAAGCATTATTTTCATTGAGAACACTTTGCGTGATAAAATAAAAATATGCAATTCAAAAAATTATCATCAATAGAACATACCAAAATAAATCATCAACATACATCATCACTTTTTTATCATTCCTTATTTTATTTCATTATTATTAAAAAAATTAATCATTTTTTATTTTTTTAAAACCACAATAATTTCAACACTTTGTATCCTATCAATAGAAAGGTGTTAACAAATCATTGTTCTTAAACTTTAATATCTTTAACTCGTGCTATCTTTGTTTATTGGTTAAACCAAATTGACCAAGCCCACTAGGCACAAGATTTATAAGCCAAATTGGATGAAGGACTTTTTTTGTATTAGAAATGTGTGTTTAGGCCCATTTTTTTGGCTAAAAGTGTACTGCAATCTTGCCCAATATTTAAATCACTCCTTAGGGTGAAATTAGGGCAATGAATGAAGAAACCACTTTCTTTTGTTTTTGTCTTTGGTTTTATTCTATCAGCATAGTTTTCTCTTAGTGTAATAGAGGTTGCCACCCAACAATTTGGTGCTTTCATCCATCCTCTCCATGCCTCCCACATCTTCCATCAATGAACCAGAAGATCCCTTCAAATTCATCCCATGAGCTCCTTACAACCATGCAAACTCACATGGAGGCTTAAGACACATGCCATCAACTCTTTCAACAAAAAATGGAATCATGTCATGAGAACTTCGAGTCCACCATGGAATCACTGAAAAATCAAGTTTTATCCTTATCCCTCCAACCTACCACCACCCCTTCTTCACCTTCTATAACCAATAATATTCCCATTATCTTTTATGGTCACTCAACCTACCCTCAAATAGCCACTCACCCATCACCCTACCTCTTTCGCATTCCACATATCAACCTTTCACTTCCCCTCCACCTCGACCATATCACCTTTTTTCCCCTATGACACCCCTCTTGTTACACAACTTTACGATACCTTTTACCCATATCCATAACAATCTTCCTCGTCCCACATTTTGCCCCCTAAATTAGAACTAACTCCTTTTGATGGTTTAAAACTTCTTGATTGACTATTTCAAGTTGAACAATACTTTTCCTTATACCAAGTTCCCCCTGAACATTGCCTTTACATGTGCTTTTTTTTACATGAAGGGAGATGCTTTAAGTTGGTATAAGTGGATGCATCACAACTCTCAATTCACCACCTAGGAATCTTTCACCCTAGCTTTTGAGACACACTTTGGTCCATCTATTTATGAAAATCACCAAGCGAAACTCTTTAAACTCAGACAGTATGGATTTGTTGCCAACAACTGAGCTAACTTTGAAAAAATTTGTAATTGTATTGTTTGTCTGACCCCATATGTCATTCTTAATTGTTTTCTCTTCGGGCTTATTCCTAACATCCAACGAGAGTTGGCTATTCAAAAACCTAAATATATATTCTTAGCAATAGGATTAGCCAAACTGATTTAAGCAAAGATTAAAATTACCAAACCACGTGGCCTTAAGTACCAAGCTAATACTGCCAACGGGTCCTATTCCACCACCACCCCTAACCTTCAACTTCAAACCTAAAATACCCATAACCCTTGCCCCATTAGCTTACATATTAAGCATTTGACAACTTCTCAGCTCCAAAGTGTCGTGCACAGGGGTTTTGTTATAATTGCGATGAAAAGTTTACCCCTAGCCATAAATATGTTCAATCACGTTTTTCTTTCGCTAATGAGTGAGGATGATTCCATTGTTTTAGCGCCTCAAGCACTCACAGGCCAACACTCCCCTCAAACATTACGCTTTCAAGAAACCTTACACAACCTTCATATTATAGTCTTAATTGACATAGGTAGTTGCCACAACATTTTGCAACCTCGCCTTGCCCATCACTTAAACCTATTATAAAGACTTTGGAAAGCGTACCAGGTCGTGCAAGTAGTAATCGGTAAGATCGGGATATTGTTTCTCAGAAGACTCATGTAATACTAATTAATTGTGCAATTAATAACTAATTTAAACTAAAGAATAAATTCATATTAATATTTTTTTTGCAAGAAAGTAAATTTGTGCATAAAAAAATAAAAGGTGAACTTTGGCAGTTAAAATGCTTAGACGGTGGAAAAGACATGAATTGATATGGAATGGTATTGTTGGGGTTATATTTCACCAACCTTACTCTCATGCATATAAAAGAAAGCACACCCTATCCATTAATGTATTAATGTCAACCCACAAGTCTATTCAAACTCTAATCCCTTAGTAGAACAAGTCTAGGTTTCCTTATTAAGAGTCAATCCCTTAAACTCTTAACAACAAACCTGCTTTATGAATTAGGATTTAAGACAACCAATAAGTCAAGCTTCATTCCTAGATACAAGCTCTATTAGGTATCTTGTTTCATTTCTAGGTTTCAAAAGATATTTTTCAATACCGTATCATGCAATGGGTGATCAAACCAAGCAAACATTAAGCAAGGAAACAAAAATATTAGCATTTACTGGACTCTCTGCACCTGGCCTCTTGGACTTCCTTTAATTCAGGTTCTTGATTGCTTCTCATGATTGCAGTTTAAGAGAAAAACTTCCTAACATAAAATTTACACAATCTTTCACCTAAAACACTCCCAGTACAGAACTCACATATTCCAAGGCCCTTTTTATAGTCCAAGACCAAACTTTCCTTACCTTTCCTACTCCTATAGAATTTGTTTTAACCTCCCATGACATAGTGTTTACCATACCTCATCAACTGCCACCACTCCGAGCCCATGACCACTATATCAACCATTTACCTAACACACCACTCATAAGCGTCCACCCTTATTGTTACCCCACTTCTAAAAAATATCATCAATTCCATCATACAAGGCATGCTCCAACATTTGAGGTCAATAAATTCCCTTATGATATAAATTGAAATTCATAAACATCTTAATTAAACTTTGTTTACCTTATAATTTCTATTTGTAGATTTTTTATTATTATTTTTTAAAATAGGGTGAATTCAGTTTTATAAAATCAACTTCTAAGGTAAACTTACTTATATACTGTAAATTTATCTTATTTCTAGTCGATTTAGGATTTTCAACATATAACTTACATTGAAATATAAACATTCAAGTGTAAAACGAGACATTAATAGATGATTTGATATTATATCGATAATAAATGATATAATAGATCCAACAAATAATAAATTTCATTAAAATAGAATTTGAATAACTTTAACACTATCTTAACGGGTAAACTTTCAACTTAACTAATTTTATCAAACCGATTTATAAAGTAAAGATAACACTCGTTTATATACTAAGAATTAAATTACCATTATTCTGCTTAAAGCAATTGAAGGTAAGTAATTCCTTATCATATTTTTAGTCTAACATGTGAGTATTAAGCATGTTAATGGTGACAGTGAATGGATTAGGATGAGTTTTGAAAAGTGAAAAATGATGAAGAGGAAAGGGTTGATATAGATGGGTGTGTATAACGAATCGTGTGTCCTTATGGCACAGAGGAAGTGTGATGTTTTAATCATAACAATTAGGTTGATGTGACTGTATGGATTATCTATAGAGATGCATGAATGAGTGATTGTTATCATCAAACCAGAACCCTCAGAGGGAGTCAACAAAAAGCTCGTCTCCCAAAAACATCTTTTATTCATTAATCAAAAATATTTATTCTAAATTATAAAATTAAATTCTGAAGCTGGAAACAAAACAAGTGACGCATGCATATTCATCTATGAAGGAAGGGACAACTTACTTACTTTGAGATTTGGGAAGAAAAAAAAAAAATTGAGTGGGGACCCTTTTCAATACATGAGGACTTGTTAGCATCAATGTGCCAGAATCAACTGTGGCTAACAACTACACTACGTTTATTGTTCAGTGTCACAGCATATATTCCCCTTGTAAATTCCCTTCACGTGTTTTTTTTTTTTTTTCTTTACCATCTCTTCTTCACCTTCTTCTATCCATATCCATGCATTGCTTTCATTTCCTTCCATTCTGCATGTTAGTTATTTTACTAGTTAATCTCATCTTCTTCCATTACCAAATAGGAGTCTTTTTTTATATATAAATGATTAAAAGGGATTAAGTCATTTTATTGTTCATATAAAATAATGCATAATCATAAATCTTTTAAGTATATTTTAAGAATCCTTCTAAATCATGCTAGAGTAAAATATAAAGAAAAAAATTTACAAACTTGATTTAACACTTTGAATTAAAAGTGATATCAAATCTTTATATAAATTAAGTTTATTTCTTATTCGTGTTGAGTTTCTGTAATTTAAAAGTTTAATAATCACTACTATATTTTCAATTTAAAACATTTTTCGTAAGTTCAATAGCATAACTTGATTGATAAAACAATCATATAAATTGAGGAAAGTGAAATAACAACACCACTTTCTTTTGTCGGTCAAAGCTTTGCTATTTGGATAATTTTGACCCAATTAGGTTGGAAGATCTAGTGTACTTATTTGTGTTTCTTTTATAAAATAAGATAAACACATCACCATAAAAATATTTACATTGTTAAATGAGTCAGTGATGGATAGTCATGATAATATTTTTGTTGTGAATGGATTTCTCTTTTTAAGAATCATGGTGGTGGTAGTGAAATTTGATTCCTTGGTTGGTATGCTTTATTTGGAGGATGTTACTCTCATTGTCAATAATTTACGAGTTTACAACAATTAGATTCAATTTATAGTAGTTCAACGACATTTCCTAATCCTTCAATACAAGAGACTCGTTTTGTGGAGAAATTGAAAATAACTTATAAATGAGTTAATATGTTTGATGAAAGAGAATATTCTAATATTGAATAAATAATGAGTCGGTTCAGACTACAAGGAAATCTAGTAAGGGTAGGTCAAAGAAGACTAATACTAAATCCTTCAAAATAAAAAATTTTAAAAGTTAAAAGTAATGTGGGAGGAAGAACTAATAATAAAAATTTTAATGTGACGAGGAATTTGTTTTTTTCATAGTATATGGAATTCAAAGTAATTTTCCTATAAGTGCGATGTAATTTTATCATAGATTATTGTGATTCTCATATTTTCCTTTCTTTTTCTAATTTTTATAATAAAATCTTTATATAATGATAATTTCCAACATAAACTTATTTGGAAACTAAAATATGCATTGAAATATGTTACCAAAATACATGAAAATTCATTTTTTAGCGATAATTGACCAAAATTTTAAAAAATAAAAGGTATTTAAGTGGATAAAGGATTATTAAAATATATATATTCCACCCTGCGAATACGTGGATATAATTTTTAAAGTAGATTTTGTACCTAGTGAATCCAATGACCTGTTCCTATAGATCCCCGAATCCAAAATGATATGATATATGGTATTTTGGTGGTAGATTGAAAGCTAGCTATGGTACAAAGATTTCATTTCTTCATTTATTACTATAGTTTGGTTATTTATATCTGCATGCTCTTTCGCTTTTCTTCTCTGAACATCTATTCTAGCTTAGATGAATAGGCTTTTTATTGTCACACATCTATAGCCACATGTTTCTAGTTTTTATCTATACTTTTCATCCTTTCCCATTATTTAGATCTTATCTTCTACCTCCATGCTCTATCTTACGTGCATGCAAGTTGTTTTAGGATCCTAGGTTCAGATCCTCTCTGTCTATCATGTTTCTCTTCTTTTCTTCTTTTTACCATTTTGGAGTATGTAGATTCTTTTCTATATGTATCCATTCAAAATTTTAAAGGTATAGGTGGTAGGTCAGAGAGAAGAGAGGTCGTGGATTCAACTTTTTACTAATATTTGAGAGTTATAAAGTTGATTTGATAGGTTTGTACTAAAAAAAATGATTCATTAACAATCAATTTTGGTGACCAAAAGTTGTTAGTCACTATAGTGACTAATTTAAATATCAATTTATAAAATAAAAAATTATTAGGTATTAAAATAGTCATGAATAAAAAAATATAATTGGTCTCAAAATTGGTTTCTAAAATTTAGCTACCAGGGCTTTAGATATCAATAAAAATTGGTCACTAAACATTAGCTACCAATCTTTTTTATATCAAAGGAATTAATTTCTAAATTAGTCTCTAATGAATCAGTGACAAATTTAACGATCAATTCTAAACTTTTATTCATAATAATGACTATTTTAGTAACCAATAATATTTTATTTTGTAAATTTGTATCTAAATTGGTTACTATAGTAATTAACAATTTTTTATTACTAAAATTAGTCGTTAATGTGACATTTTCTTGTTACTTTGAAAGAGAAAATAGGATAGGTTGTGGGTTCAACTCCCCTGCCGACAAATACTAACAACTAATATTGTCGATAAAAAAAAATTGAGGTCGAAAAATATATCTCACTTATTTTAATTTGTGTTACCACTACATAAAATGTTAATTTAAATTTAAGAAAATGGATTACTGTAGTAAAATCTTTTTAAAATTGATCGTAGGTTTGAATATAATTTGTCTAAAAGTGAACTACAAATTGTCTTGCAAAATACCCTATAGTTTCTTTAAGAGTTTTTTTTTTCTTTCCTACATTGTCATGCCATATTTTATTTTGAGAGTAAAAGTTTTATTGACTTTATACCTTTGTAGCTTTTGAGTCACGAAGATTTTGTTCTATCTATTTTATTTTTTTTTTTCTTTTCCTTATGTTGGCAAAACGCAAAAGAAAAAAGGGTAATGTCAATATTTGGAATAATCCTAAGAAGATCATTTTCATCTACAAGACAACCAAAAGGCTATTTAACATGATAAGTGATAAATCTTTCTAAACAATCTTAGTTCCGATCTTTTTGTAGTGAAATAGGGTAATGAGAAATGAAAGAAGACACTCAAGAGAAAATTTTGAAGAGAATGACTCTAATCAAATATATTAGTACTTTTTCTTCATACATTGGTATCATCAAATCCTTTTACACAAAGATTATGGCTATTATTGCTATAAGAATTTTTGTGAGAGTCGTGGTTATAAATGTTTGTGGTTTGTCAAGTATTCCCTTATCTTCAATATATTCCTTGGGTTATAAGAGGAGGATAAGTGACACATGCACAAAAAGTTCGGAAGTTATGGACTTTAAAGTGTCTCACATATTTCGTTTAAATAATCATTATAAATTTATTAATTTTGGGATTGATAGTAGATTGAAGTTTACTTTCTTTAATATTAATTTATTATTAATTTAGACTTCTTTTGTCATAGATATCAGCTCCCATATTTTTATTTTGTATAGTTGTTTTGTTTGGGGGGGTTGTGGTTATTTATAAACTTAAATATCACTAATTGAAATATCAACATTTATAATAAAATATAACATGGAAATATTTTAATATAATTTAAAAAATAAATAATTAAAATATTATTCTACTATTACTTATATTTTTATGAACTTTTAATTTGATGGATTAATGTTATTTATGGTTAACGACTATATTTCTTATTACTATTTACTCTTGTGTCTCACTTTTTTTATCTATAAATACTACCTAGGTGCATGGGGAAAGATAACAAAAAAAAAACAACAAACACTAGAGTTTTCTCAAAAATGTTCTTTTTTTTTTCTATACTATCTCTTAAAACAGTGGTGTTCATAAGATTCGGAGATTCTTCGCTGCATTCAATCGATCTGACAGGTTGTTGTATCTTGGGGTAAAAACGCATATAATTTTTTTTTTGCCATGTGCAATAGGGGCATTTTCTTTCTAAGGATAGCACTATGTGTGCCTCAACCCAGGCTTTTTCTATCCTTTCCTCGTCTACTTTTTATCTCTTATTGTTATTATAATTGTTGGATATTTTATTAATATTCATTAATTTATATATATGTCTTAGTGTTATTATTACTCTGATAATTATTATTATAATACTTTTATTATTATTAGTATCATTTGAGTAATCTTTTTATAACATTCTTAGAGAGAAAAGTATTATTCTTTTCTAAAATTAGAGACAATATAAACCACTCTCAATCTAAGCCTAAAAATTTATGTGTATAATTGATTTTATTTCTATGGGTAATAATAAATGAAACTTTGGCTCACTAAATAATTTTTTGTGATGTCTAAAGTTAATGTTTTTTCTATTATATTAATTTATGATGTAATATCTTATACACTTACAATCAATAAAAATATTCTAAATCTTGAATATATTTTAAGTGTTTTGTATGAAAACAATTATAAAATACTTGTCATACTAAAACTATTATTGAGTTACGAAATTATGCATTTGCAAAGAAAAAAATTATCTTGATATTTATATGAAAAAAAAATGACCGATAATAAATATTTTTTTAGATTTATGAACTTAAAAATATTATTTATGACATAAATTATGCATTTGCAAGGAAAAAAAATTATCTTGATATTTATATGAAAATAAAATGACCGATAATAAATATTTTTTTAGATTTATGAACTTAAAAATATTGTTTATGGCATGAAATTAAAATGAATTATTTTATTTGACATCATGCTTATGATCATGTGTATACTGATTAAAAAAAAATAAAAATATTATCTTCATATCAAAAAACTGAGGAGATGGTCAAGTAAAATTAAATTTGTCTTCTAGAAATTATCTTATTTTTAAAAATGAGTTTTTCTTGTTGTTCTACAAGGTTATGAAGTGGTTTTCGAGTGCAATAGAATTATTATTTCTAGACATGTGTTTTGATTGGTAAATAATATATTTGTGATGGTTTGTTTGAGTTAAGTACCTTTATCTTGTAATAAAATATTTTAGTAGTTTTTCTTTGATTATTAGAAATGTTAAATTGTGATATATGACATACTATTATTATAATTGTTGAAAAGCTAAGATATTCAGATAGATACCATTCAATTATAGAATTTTGAGGTGCAAAATTAATTAAATAGATAAGTGATGATACATGTCTTTATAAATGAGTGTTTTGTATGAAACTCATGGCATTATTCATTAAGTAACATCTTCATATAGTGCTAATCTAATGGTACAACGAAAGAAAGAAAAAATGTTTTGATATGGTAAATGTTATTCTACAAGTTCTAGCTTGCCTAAAATTTATATATTGTAAAACTTTATATATTGTTGGTTATATTCTCAAATATATTTCCTTACAAAAGGTTGTGATAAAATTCCTTTAGTTATGGAAGAAAAAGAAAAAGAAAAGGAGAACCACATTTAAAATATTTCAAAGTGTGGGGGTGTCTTGAAATGGTTAATATACCTCTAGTACTATTTTACAATCTAGTGTAATATTATTTGTGTTTCTTCCCGTTATGGCAATATGCCCAATTTCTTTAGATTATTGAAGTATATTAGTGTAAATTGGATATTGATTGATTATGGTGACACAAAATCAAGTACTGGTTACGATTATGTTTTAACTTTGGGTAGAGGTACAATATCATGAAAATCTTCTAAACAAAATGTCGTATCATGATATACCATGGGAGCAAAGTTTCTTGTTGTTATAATACTAGTGTTGCTCACGCAAATATTTATTATCTATATGATTTATCATTATTAAATAAACATATACCTCCTATTACATTACATTCTGACACTCAAGTTACTATATATATAAATCTTATATCAAGAAATTTATTAAAAATTCATAGGAGAGTGAGACATAAATTTATTAGAAAGTTATCACTCATGTATTAATTTTTTTGACTTTGTCAGGTTAGAAAAAATTGCAGATCTGCTTATCAAAGGATTGATGCATCACCAAGTATTTGATTAGTCAAGGGAAATGAGACTATAGCCCATAAATTATTTGCAACAATGGACACCCAACTCCACATGAATGGTGATCCCATGGAATGAAGTTCAATGGGTAACAAAGAAATTGTTATTAACTAAAGTACACCAACTAATTTGACAAATTTTATGTCTCATTCCTATGGCGAGGTGTACTATAAATTGTAACAATAATTAGATTGAGGTATATGCATTATTATACTTATATATTTTTTAAAAATATCTCTTAATAAACACAATGACAATTGTTGTAGGGGTGTGAGTCACAAACCACCATTTGAGGGTTTATCTAGTGAGTGTGTTGGTGGGGCTGCCATTGTGAGACATGCACAAGGTTCTAATGTGTACCCACTGATAAGAACCTATAGTAAACACTAATATTGTATGTGTTATTTACTAGAACTCAGTCACAGGGGATGTAGCTCAAGACAATTAAGTCTTTGCATTCTCTTGAGTGGAAATTTATAAGCACTACGTGTAAGCTCAAACTCGAAAGGTTCCTTACAGTGAACTACAATATTTTATTTTAAAAGATATTATATTTTATTTTATTTTTTAAATTATTTGGGAGATTGTTAGAAATATTTTAATATAATTTAAAAAATAAATAATTAAAATATTATTCTACTGTTACTCATATTTTTATGGACTTTTCTTATTACTTTACTCTTATGTCCCACTTTTTTACCTATAAATTTCCTTTAGGTGCATGGGGAAAGATAACAATAAACACTAGAGTTTTCTCAAAAGTGTTCTTCTTTTCTTCTCTATACTATCTCTTAAAATAGTGGTGTTCATAAGGTTCGGAAATCCTTCGTTGCACTCGATCGATGTGACGGGTTGTTGCATCTTGAGGAAGAAACACATCTGATTTTGTTTTGCCCTGTGCAATAGGAACGTTTTCTCTCTAAGGATAGTGCTATGTGTGCCTCAACCCAAGCTTTTTCTATCCTTTCCTCGTCTATGTTTTTATCTCTTATTGTAATTATAATAATTGGGTATCTAATTAATATTCATTGATTTATATATATATATATATATATATATATATATATATATATATATATATATATATATATATATATATATATATATATTAGTGTTATTATTGCTAAGATAAATTAACACTTTCAATTCTAGTAGAATTAAGATTAAAATGTTAAGATTAGATTGTTTGATTAATGATTTATCAATAGTGAAACAAGTGAAGGCCCACAAAAAATAATTGTTCTATAAATTTCAAAATAAGGTCATATGTTTGATCATGGATTTATTTCTAATAAATAACAACTTGTTAAAACTAATATAAGGTGCTTTAATTTGAAAACTTTTGGTAGTTAAAGAAAAAGCTAAATATATATACCAAATCTACTAACTAGTTAGCTAAATTGAAGGTTTCAAATGCAAGATATAACTAAAAGCCAACTTTTTTTTGTTTCTTTCTTTTGTCGTGGGTTTGAGGTTTTTGAACCGTTTAAAGGCATTAATGCACACAGGAAGAAAACAAAAATGTGTTTTCTTGGATTTAGCTCCAAAAGGTTGATTTTAGATTCATCATTAAAAAATTGTGCATCAAACCTTGTACTTCTTTAAATATAATTTCGCATATAAAAAAAAAAGAGAGTTAATAATGCAAGATGCTATTGTCGTTTTCTAGCCATGACTAGAATCCAACTTCTTAAACAAAGTTATACCTTTGAACTAAAAACATTTGGTTATATGACTGAAAACAAAGTTAGTGATATTCAACCTTTATCATAAGACTTCAAATTTAATAGGCTAGGTTACATATTAACATCTAATTTCAGTCACAGAAATGGGTGTGATAAGTTCATCTTAAATTGTTTCAACAAGTTTACTAATCAAATATATGATATAGTTTCTTAGTGTGACTAAACTTACCAATCAATAATTATTTAAAAGTGCATCTGATGATTAAATAAAAAAAAACATAGTTAAAAGAAAAGAGTTGCCAATATAAGATTTTAACATTTTCTCTATAGGATAAACTTTATTAAAAATTACAACAAAAAGACATCAAATTATTAACTTGTTTTTAATTAAAAAATATATAAATTCAAAACATACAATTTTTTTTTAAATGTGCTTTAAGGTACACATTTACATCCCCCATTCCATCATTTATTCAATGCACAAGCTTAAGAAAAAATCAATAAAATTGAAAGTCTCAACAAAGATTAGTTAATGAATACACTTTTGTCTAAATTATAAAATAGGAAAAAGTATCTAAATATAAAAGATGAAAGGGATTTAAATATTTACCAAACTCCTGAATATAATAAGAAATAAGAAATGGAATCCGAAGATTGAAGTTTTGTTCCGATGTGGGAGTTGTACTTGTAGATTATGTTATTGTTAATTTGAAGAAATTTGATAGTGAACTACTATAGGGATTGATGAAAAATATATATAAAAAGTGAAGTAGAAAAAGAAAAAAAAAAAAAAAAAGTAGAGTAAAAAAAAAAAAAAAAAAAAAAAAAAGACGGTTGTTGCACAAAGAAAGTATCGACGGTGTTTCCCAGCATGCAGCACCAACTTTCATTTTGCCTACCATTCTTAGAATCTCCTCTTCATCTACCACAACACTACACATAATACATTTTCTTTCTCTTTCTTTTTCCCTTTTGAACTTCCCCTACCCCACCACACACACCCCCCTCTATCATTCCCCCTCCACTTTGGAACCTTCAATGCCTCCAACTTTTTCCAACTCTTACAAACTCACCACCTTACAAATCCATATGTCACACTACCATCACCTTCCACTATTTCTACCAATGCTTTTCTTCATCTATGTGTGTTCACATTTTTAAAGAGTATACAAAGAGTTTGTATTCGTTTTTTTGTTATTATTTCTCTATTGTCTTTTCTGCGTGTTGACGTTGATGTTTTCAAATATATTAAAAAAATTTAAATTTGAGGTTTATTAATTATTCTACACCATTAAGATTATTTTAACCTAGTGCACACACTTGTACAATATTGATTAGTATTACTATAGAACGAGCGCCTTGAGCAGTCATACGATCACACTTACCAAAGCATGGACCTTTTACCATCACCCCAGTAAGAAAATAAATAAATAAATAAAAACATTAATGTCTTTGTTATAACTTTTGAAATTACAGTTATTGAAAAAGGGGTGTCCTAGATAGAATACAAGTTGTTAATTGAAAAATAAAAGGGGGCCACAGAAACTACAGAGTCCTGACGAAGCGTGACAAAGTTAAAAAACAAGACAAAAATTTAATCGAATGATGTGCGAGTGTCTTACCTAGCTCTACCTGCAACTCCTGCAACTCCTTCAATATTCATTCCCATAGTAATGTGAAACTTTCAAAAACCATTCCCAATATACATACATTTTAATTTCAAAAACACAATTTTCATATTCAAGAAACCATCAACCAATTATGTTTTGAAGGACCACATTAAATATTTCATATATGATGACATTGGCACCCATATTTTCACCTATGGCTTCTCAGACACACCCTTCTGCATAGAAACAAGAAGAAAGAGCCTGGAGAGAAAGAGAATCAAATCCTTTCCTTAAACTTTACGCCTCCATTACCACAAGAGAGAAGAGAAACAAAAACCAAACACACACACTCTCTCTTTCTCTCTCTCTCTTTCCCATGCATTAAAATCTTTTACAATTTTCCACTTTCCCACTTCCCCATCTCACACACACTCACTCTTTAAATTCCCACAAGAAACCGAGGTTTGGCTTCACTTTTCAGTCTCCACTTGAAAACTCTCACCTTTTGTTCTTGCTCTTGTTTTGTTCTTGCTGCTGTTGTTGTTGCCTTTTTCTCTCCCTACACACACACAAACCAATCTACATGGGTTCTTGCAAACCCCAACAAGAACATGTTCATGGGCCTATCATCATAGGTGCCGGTCCTTCAGGCCTAGCCGTGGCTGCGTGTCTCTCAGAGCACAAAGTCCCTTTCGTGATTCTTGAGAGAAGCAACTGCATAGCCTCTCTTTGGCAACACAAAACCTACGACCGTCTCAAACTCCACCTCCCAAAACAGTTCTGCGAGCTTCCCCTCAAGGGCTTTCCGCACACCTTCCCCAAGTACCCCACAAAGTACCAGTTCATATCCTACATGGAGTCCTACGCCTCACACTTCAACATCCACCCCCGCTTCAACCAAACCGTTCAAACCGCTCATTTCGATAAAGCCTCCAAGCTTTGGCTCGTCAGGACTCACAACTCTGAGTTTCTCTCTCCCTGGCTCGTGGTCGCCACTGGGGAGAATGCCGAGCCTGTGCTCCCTAGAATTCACGGCATGGACCATTTTTCTGGCTCCATTGCTCACACCAGTGTCTACAAGTCTGGCTCTGAGTACAGAAACCAGAATGTTCTCGTCATTGGCTGTGGCAATTCAGGAATGGAAGTTAGCTTAGACCTTTGCAGACACAATGCCTCACCTTACATGGTTGCAAGAAACACAGTAAGTAGTATTGTGTGTAAATGTTTTTTTTTGCATTTGGTTGTTGACTATGTAAATGTTTTCGGAGTTATCGAAGTGAAATGTTTGGTTTTGGTTAATGGTTAATGATGAGCGAGTGAGTGTGTGTGTGTGTGAGACTGTTCCAGTCTGAAATTGACGTCATTTATGTTTTTTTCCCATTTGGGTAACTAATGATCACTTTGTTGCATGGTTTAAATGATGCAAGGTGCATGTGCTTCCTAGGGAGATGTTTGGGTTCTCAACTTTTGGCATAGCCATGGCTCTTTACAAGTGGTTTCCGATCAAAGTTGTAGACAAAATCCTCTTGCTGGTCACCAACTTCATGTTGGGCAACACCAATCACTATGGCATCAAAAGGCCCAAAACAGGGCCAATAGAGCTCAAACTAGCCACAGGGAAAACCCCGGTCCTTGATGTGGGTCAAGTGGCACAGATCAAATGTGGCAACATAAAGGTATCTCCTTTGAACAAAATCATGTGACCCCATTTTGTTGATTCATGAGAATTGTGTCCGTGAGTGTTAAAGTTTGAGGATTGACGATGATGATGATGGTGGTGCAGGTGATGGAGGGTGTGAAGCAGATAACAAGAAATGGTGCCAAATTTATGGACGGACAAGAAAAGGAATTTGATGCTATAATCTTGGCAACAGGGTACAAGAGCAACGTGCCTACTTGGCTTAAGGTTACAATTTTATCTGTTGTGTTGCGTTTTTAGTTCTATCTTATTATCATGAACCACTCATGACATGTCCCTGTCTAGGTTTCGGACACATGCACACTGCACAAACCTACAAATCTCTTCTTTTCTTCCTTCCAAAGATGAAGAATAAAATCACTTCCTAACCTTTGCCTCCTTCTACCTCTCCCTTTTTTCTTCATCACAAAAACCATTCTACTAAAAACAAATAACTCTGCTCTCATAGTGACGTTTTTTTTATGTGAAACATCATCATCAAATATTATTAAAAAAAAATCGATCTTTCTAATAAAAGATACTCATGGGTGATACTTTTTGCTTCTAATTATTCACTAATCAAACTCTGGGTAAAGGGTATGCATGCATATTCCTAAAAGTTATGTTGCAAGATTCTATTTTTGATTATGGTTTTTTTTTTCTTGTGGGTAATCATTTTATGTACTAAAAACTTAAACTTTTTTTTTACTACTTCAGGGGTGTGATTTTTTCACTGAGGATGGAATGCCGAAAACGCCATTTCCCCATGGGTGGAAAGGGGAGCAGGGATTGTATACGGTGGGGTTCACCAGAAGAGGCATTCAAGGAACATCGTGTGATGCAATCAAGATCGCTGAAGACATAGCCTCACAGTGGAGAACCGTAGAGAATAAGAATCAATGTGATTCACATATCATCGTTCTCCCTTCATAAGACTCCAAAAAAAAATATGCAACTTTTTTTATTTATTGGGGGAAAAAATGGGGAAAGGAGAAATACCAATTTAGGAATTACTACCTGTGCAATTAGGCTAGTTTTATTTATTTATTTGTTTTGTTTTGTTTTATTTTATTTTAATTATTTTTGTTATTACCTTTTTACCCCTCTCTTTAGCTGGCATGTACATGCAATTTTGTATCTTTAGGAGCATACGCTTTTCTAACTACTAAAAGCTTTAGTAGTTTTGTACAAAACAGTTTCATAAATGGAATGGTATCTTGGTTAACAAAGTGTAGTTGTATAAAAAAAAAGTTTTTAATGTGAAATAATACTATATATGTTTCTTATTATAATATCTTTTTAATTTTTTATATTCAGATTCATTTCTTTTTAATACATGAGATGGTTTGTTAGACGTTTCAAGAAGTTTAAAATTATTCTAAGGGTATTCGAAAAGAAAGAAGTGGTGCCAATAGAAAATTTACTTGAAAAGGGGGGAATTTTCAAAAGATGAAACATAGTTAATTTTAAAAGAGAAATACTACTGAAATTAATTAATTAATTAAGTGAAACAATAATGATAATGTAGTTTGTCTTTTTGATGTTTGCATTGATCTATTCCGATCCTCGCATATTCATGTAGCTTGTCTAAGTACTAATTGTAGAACATGTATACCTCTATCAAAACATAATAAAAGTAATTAATTCAACAACTTTTTTTTACCTTCTCCTATTACAAATATCATTAGTGTACTAAATTTATCTTAAGTAGGTATGGATTTTGCGGTCTAGATCTAATCAAGACATAATTAAATAGATTAGATATGTAACTTAGTTGCATTTTAACTAGATCAAATAGAATTGGATTATTTTTTCAATATAATTTAAATTTGATTGAATTAAGATCAATTCATTTTGTACATTAGATTGAATCCAATTATATCGATCAAATATACATGATTACTAAGACTATTAGATATGGATTAGATTGATTCCGTTCGACTTTCGATCGGAATCGATCCGATCCCGACTAACGTAAAAAAAATTAATAATTCTATTTTAAATCAACATGGGCTAACTTATATATTCTCACTTAAGAGGATATAACAACCAAGATTTAGATCAATTCTGCCAAATTCGACGAATTGGTACAAATAATCATTTGTCTATTTGTTTTGCATAGTTTCATTTGTCTTAAATCAAATAAGGTTTTTAAGAAGCACATCTATAATATGCAATGCATTTGGGGTGCACGTGCGTGGCACCTGATTTTCACACAAACATGACAAGTTTGACGCAGGGAGATGCAGGGTGTGTGTGCAGCCATTTTGGTGTTCTCAGTGTGATGATGCACTTTCAACGCTTCAAACAAAACTTTCAACAGTGAAAACCATTACTTTGGGAAAACGTGTGGGAGAGATAAATCGCTTCTTTCGGAAACCTTTATTAATTAATTGCCTTCGTAATTCAACACCTATTACTTTTTCTTTTCCTATTTATTTCCTTCCTCTCAATACCATTTTCTCAATGCTAAACACATTATAAATCACCAAAATTCATTCTCCCTTCTCAACACAATGCAACAAAACCACCTCATGAACCTTGTTTCGGGTAGAGGGACTTAGTACTTATCTAAAACATTCAATTTATCTTGGTTCTCTTCTCTTCGTGGCTTCGTCTGTTTGACAGTCTTTCTATCTCTCGTATAGTTGTTCAGACGATCGAGATACCTGTCGATAAGACTCCGATGCTTAAGTCAGTTCGAATCCGTTCAGGTAAATGCAATTAATGTTGTAATAAATGCGAAGTAAAAGCTTTACCAACTTACCTTGTGTTCCTATTTATAGTGTTTGACATGAGCCTCTGATTATGATTTTCTTAATCACGATCAATTGTTTTTTAAACTTGGTTACTGATCTGTTTTACTTTAATTTATAGATATCTGATTCTAATATGCCCGCCCGCCCGATGGATCCATGCATGTTGTCGAAGGCCACATATTTAGATTATGACGACAAAATTCCACTAATAGATCGGACCTCATCATCGATGTGGTCGTTCGGTTATCCAGGTGTTGCAGGCGGACCATGGCCACTCGGGTTGTGAGTTTTCTAAAAAGTACTCCGGAAAAATTGACACATCAACAACCTACGAAATTATTCGTCTGTAATGGGCGGTTTTTGACCACTTATTCTTGGACTATCTAACCAAAGATCTAACTAGAGATGTTAATAGGTTATACGGTACAAACCTTTTTTTTTGAATGGCATAGTAAAAGTAAAGATAAGTAAAATCAAGTCTATTTTGATAGATACAAGTTTTATTAAATTATTGTTACTATTTGATGTGTTGCGTCATATGAGATGAGAAGAAGGGATTGGAAAGAAGCATGGAAGCATAGTGTTGCACTAGTATCATAGGAGTTACGTCATGCAAACACACTCCCTTTTCTCAACAGTGCCACTCCTTCATTCACCTACACTTATACTTAAATTTTTAGCAATACTTTTATATTTGAAACCTAAAATCGAAAATGTTAAAACCAACTTAAAAAAAGATAAAATTGATTCCAACGTATCCGTATCCGATGAGGACAATGTGTTGATTTGATTTGATAGCTTCATTTCTTAACTCTTTGTTTCTATGCATGCTTTGATGACGTCACATTTTTCCTAACTCTTCCACGCGTTCTCCCCCGCGTCATCTCTCCTCAACAACTCCATGCTGATTTGATTGAAATGGAGTCAGAAAAAGATGAAGAAAATAGAGGGATGCAGTGCAGTGCACGCGCTGTGTGGTGTGTGTGTGAAATGATGAATATAAGGAATGGTATATAGGTGCAGAGTTCGATGCATATAAGAGGAGGGAGCGTATCTATGCGATGGCATGCATGGGCACTGATGATATCAGATGAGAATCAGAGAGTGAGGACAGAAACCTAATGCATGCCACACCATCATCATCATCATCATCATCAACCATTAACCTCTTCTCTTATTCTCTCTGTGTCTATGCATGCATGTGCATCCTATGCCCTACTTCTTCTCCCTTCCATCAAATCTGTCATTCTCTGCAACTTCCCCCCACAAACAAACAAACACCTTCTTCACACCACTTCATCAATTTCTAAACAATATTTTTTATTTTCTTCAAAATAATATATCATTACAAATTTATATATAGAAATCATTTTTTTTTATATATAAAAAAAAATTGTGTTATTTTATTTAAGATGATGTATTTTAATATTATTCGATGTGAAACTTTGATGAGATAAAATGAGATGTGGATGACATGGGGAGAAAGAAGGGTCCCTACAGAGTGTGTTGATCTGAGTGGCATGTTGGTTTTGCAGAAGAGGTGTGTTATAAGCTGGCTGACACAAACAACACATGGTGATATATTGTTACAGCAAAAGAGAAAGACTTGTCGATGCAACCTTTTGTGACGTCGTCTCTGTACCCTCCCTTCCCCCAAATTAATATATTACTATACCAACACACAAACAATTTATCTATTCTTTTCCTTTTTTCTTTTCTTTTATATTCTTATTATCTAATTAAATACCTTTTTACTCATTAAATCTTCTACTATTCATTTCAATATGTAATTTAAATTTACAAATACAATACATATATGTTTTATATATAATTATATAATTTTTTGTCTATATTTTTATGTAAGTTAATCAGAATGTAAAAGGGTATTTATGTTTTAATAAAATTATGTATTTTTTTTTCTTAAAGTATAATTTTTGTTGTCTTTTTATATGTTTGGATCTAATTAATTCTGATTGGATGTAGATTTTAAATGCTTTTGAAAATTTTGCCACCATAAAAAATTATCAGTTCAGATTTTATTTCCTTCTAATAAATTTTTAGTTTTAGAAATCTAAAAGTGAATTAAGGATGAAAAGTTATTTTTAAAATAAGTTAATGGTTTTTTTTATTATATCTATTAATGTATTATTCAGTGTAAATTCCAATCACGGTTCAATCATTATTTGTTCATAATGACGAAGAATGTTTGGGACAGAATAAAGATTGAACTTTGGATTGTGTTATTTAAAGCTTTTAAGAGTCTTTTCTTTTCAATCTTTTGTCCATATATATATTATTAAAATATTTTAAAAAAAATTAAATCAACAAAAGAAAAGATGGAAAATGATAGTTTCCGAAGTATCTTATTATTGATATAGAGTACAAATTTACTTTATCCATAACGGTTGTACGTACAAATTTGAATTTAAAATCTTATTTAAGGAAATCTGAAAGAAAAAGTTCATTTTATTTTCATCTCCATAACTGTAAATTTTTGTTTCATTTTGATTAGATCAAAGGTATGTTTATATACGAGTTTATATATTTTTTATTATTTTGAATATTATTTAAATACTTTCTTATAAAAAAACATACAAAAATTAAATATAATAGTATCCTCGTAACTTACTATGAAATGACACATAATAAGAATTCATGTGATTAAATATTTAAAATTGAAATATTTTCATGTAAAAGAATAATAAATAAAAATATTAAAAAAATACACATTTAAAATCATTTGATTTAATAAAATTAAAATTTATATTTAATTAAATATAATATATTATTCAAATAAAATCGTACAAAATAAAATAAACATGTAATCAAAATTATAATAAAGAAAATACCTTAATAGTATGAATGAACTTTATAAATATTAAATCCAAATAAAAACTTGTATGACAAGGGAAACAAATAAGAATTTTTCAAATTAAATAAAATTAAAACACAAGACTAGATTAATTATAAATGTCGTAAAAGTTTAAATCAAGGGACTAAGACAGCATAGGAACGAGTAAGGAGCAGGGATGTCAACGAGATAGGAAGGATATGAATAGTAGCTCCCTGTACCTTACCTACTGGATAAATATCTGCCCCGTATCCGTATTTAGGGATGTCAACGGGGCGGGTAGGGTACAGGTAGTAACTCCCACATAGCCTATCCGTTGGATAAATAATATTCATCATGTACCCGAACCCATATTCGTCGGGTATCAGTTATGCAGGTACCAACCTATTTTTTTCATATATGCGGGTATTCACGGGTCTTCGCAGGTATTTACAAAATTATTTAAAAAATAATATTTAATCATAAATTTAAATAAAATAAAATACATCACTATCATAAATTTTAAATAAAGTTCAAACAAAATCAAGTTTATACAAGTCCAAATAATTATAAAAATAAATATAAAATGATGCTCAACACAATGGAAATTCTTTAATTAGTGCTTTGATCAACAAACTCACTTTCTCTTATTGATTCCTGAAAAATAATCAAATAATAAACCTTAACTACCACGGGCCAAGTATTCTTATTTTGATTCTATCATTTGACAACAAGCATACCATAAACGTCACTATCTATATAGGGTTTGATGTATATGCCCAATTTCAAAGAAGGGAAAGAGAAGGAAGAATGTCAAGGGGTGTACTTGGAAGAAGACAATGTACCAATACTTGAAGCTGGAAGAATGAAGACAGAAGACAATATGTGCAGCTTATAAAAAATTAGGTCAGAATGTTTTTTTATTAATATATATATATAAGGGTATTTTTGTGAATTAAAGTTTAGCGAGTACGGGTATCCACGGGTACGGATACTATGATACTCGTACCCATCCCGTTAACATGTGAGTATCAAAAATACCCGTACCCGCGGGTAGCGGGTATCCATTTTAAATATTTGTTTCCTACCCATTCCACGGATTTTATCTGTGGATACCTGCGGGTACGAATATTTTTGACATCCCTATTCATACCCATATCTGTCGAGTATCCGTTATGCGGGTATCCACCTATTTTTTTCATATTCTCGGGTATCCACATGTACCCACAGATATTTACAAAATTATTTAAAAAATAAATATTTAATCATAAATTCAAATAAAATAAAATACATTACAGTCATAAATGTTAAATAAATTTCAAATAAACTCAAGTTCATACAAGTCCAACTAATTATAAAAATAAATATAAAATGATGTTCAACACAAAAGAAATTATTTAATTAGTACTTTGATCAACAAGTCCACTTTCTCCAATTGATTCCTGAAAAAAAAAATAATAATAAACATCAACTGCCACATGTCAAGTATTCTTATTTTGATTCCATCATTTGACCACAAGCATACCCTAAACGCCACTGTCTATATAGGGTTTGATGTATATGCTCAATTTCAAATAAAGGAAAGAGAACAATGTCAAAAGGTGTACTTGGAAGAAGACAACTTACCAGTACTTGTAGTTGGAAGAATGAAGACAGAAGACAAGACAAGATGTGCAGCTTATATATATATATATATATATCCCGCCCGACCCGGTTCGATCCACCATGGGTTGATGATTTAGTGAGTCAACCCAACCCGGCTCACTTTTTAGTGAGCCAAAACAATTCAAACCCGGCCCGGCCCACCACGGGTTGGCGGGTTAAATGGGTTGGCTCACGGATTCACTTAATTAAAAAAAATATTATTTTTTTATTTTTTTTCAGTCAAAACTAAATTGTAATTCTTAAAATCTAAATAAACTTTAAAACAATCCAAATACAAACCAGAATAAAAAAAATACAAATTATTTATGTGTTGGATAAAAAAACAACTTAACATGACTCAAATATAAAGCCCAACTTAATAAAAAAAATAAAAACACTTATGTGACCCTTTTATCTGCGGGTTGATGAGCAAACCCGGCTCACCACGAGTTCAACCCGGATGAGCCAGATTCTAAATGAATCGGGTCAAAAATCAACCTGTATTGAAATTTGTTAAAAAATTTCAACCCAATCCGACCCGAACCCGTGGTAAGCCGGATTGACTCACGAGTTCCAACCCATTTTGACAGCTCTTT
>Ga0214542_1002437_pt1 | contig 38500 bp, 15 predicted proteins | sample CNSS1metaG_FD_160096 | JGI IMG/M metagenome (GOLD analysis project Ga0214542, IMG submission 160096) | Root nodule microbial communities from cowpea collected in UCLA plant growth center, Los Angeles, California, USA - CNSS1 | ecosystem: Host-associated > Plants > Roots > Nodule | place: USA...
GAGAGCTACGTATTAGTTTTCGTACAATGTGTTAAAATATACTCATCAATTCTTATTTATTATCCAAAGGGTGCACTTCTTAAGTACCACAAGTTTGGTTATAAGTTACAAAAATGAAGTCGTATTACTTTCACTCGGTGACTTGTCTTGAAGAAAAAAAATAGGCAAATAAGTGGGGCATAATAAAATAATAAGTAGAGAGTTGCGTATTAGTTTTCGTACAAAGTGTTAAAGTATACTCATCAATTTTTATTTATTATCCAAAGGGTGCACTTCTTATGTACCACAAGTTTGAATATAAGTTACAAAAACCAACCCTTATTACTTTCACTAGATGGCTGCCTTCAAGAAAAAAATAGGCAAATAAGTGGGACATAATAAACAAATAAGTTCAAAGCTACCTATTACTTTTCCTAAAAAGTTTTAAAATTTATTAAACAATTTATTTTTATTATCCGAAGGGATGCACTTCTTATGTACCACAAATTTGATTATAAGTTACACAAATCAACCTTTATTACTTTCACTAGCCTTGAAGAAAAAATTAGGCAAATAAGAGGGGTATAACAAACTAATAAGTGCAGAGCTACCTATTAGTTTTCGTAAAAAGTTTTAAAATTTATTAAACAAATTTTTGTGTACTATTCAAAGGGATTCACTTCTTATGTACCACAAGTTTGAATATAAGTTACAAAAATCAACCCTTATTACTTTCAATAGGTGGCTGCCTTGAAGAAAAAATTAGGCAAATAAGTGGGGTATAATAAACTAAAAAGTGTAGAGCTACCTATTAGTTTTCGTACAAAGTTTAAAATTTTATTAAATTTTTTTTTTACTATTCAAAGGCATTCACTTCTTATGTACCACAAGTTTGAATATAAGTTACAAAAATCAACCCTTATTACTTTCACTAGGTGGCTGCCTTGAAGTAAAAATTAGGCAAATAAGTGGGGCATAATAAACTAATAAGTGCATAGCTACCTATTAGTTTTCGTAAAAAGATTTAAAATTTATTAAACAAATTTTTTTATTATCCAAAGGGATTCACTTCTTATGTACGACAAGTTTGAATATAAGTTACAAAAATCAACCCTTATTACTTTCACTATGTGGCTGCCTTGTAGAAAAAATTAGGCAAATAAGTGGGGTATAATAAATAAATAAGTGGAGAGATACGTATTCTTTTCGTAAAAAGTGTTCAAATATACTCATCAATTTTTATTTATTATCAAAAAGGATCCACTTCTTATGTACCTCAAGTTATATTATAAGTTACAAAACTTAACCCTTATTACTTTCACTAGGTGACTGCCTTGAAGAAAAAATTAGGCAAATAAGTGGGGCATAATAAACAAATAAGTGCAGAGCTTCCTATTAGTTTTCGTAAAAAGTTTTAAAATTTATTAAACAAATTTTTTTATTATCCAAAGGGATGCACTTCATATGTACCACAAGTTTGATTATAAGTTACCAAAATCAACCCTTATTACTTTCACTGGGTGGTTGCCTTAAAGAAAAAAATAGACAAATAAGAGGGGCATAATAAATAAATAAGTGGAGTGCTACCTATTAGTTTTCGTAAAAAGTTTTAAAATTTCTTAAACAACTTATTTTTATTATCCAAAGGGATGCACTTCTTATGTACCACAAGTTTGATTATAAGTTACCAAAATCAACCTTTATTACTTTCACTAGGTGGTAGCCTTGAAGAAAAAATTAGGCAAATAAGTGGGGTATAATAAACAAATAAGTGGAAAGCTACGTATTATTTTCGTACAAAGTGTTAAAATATACTGATCAATTTTTTTTTTATGATCAAAAAGGATCAACTTCTTAAGTACTTCAAGTTATATAATAAGTTACAAAACTTAACCCTTATTACTTTCACTAGGTGACTGCCTTGAAGAAAAAATTAGGCAAATAAGTGAGGCATAATAAACAAATAAGTGGACAGTTATTTATTAGTTTTCGTAAAAAGTTTTAAAATTTATTAAACAATTAATTTTTATTATCCAAAGGGATGCACTTCTTATGTACCACAAGTTTGATTATAAGTTACAAAAATCAACCTTTATTACTTTCACTAGGTGGCTGCCTTGAAAAAAAAAAAGGCAAATAAGTGAGGCATATTAAACAAATAAGTGGAGAGCTACGTATTATGTTTGTACAAAGTGTTAAAATATACTGATCCATTTTTATTTATTATCAAAAAGAATGCACTTATGTACCTCAAGTTATATTTTAAGTTACAAAAATCAACCCTTATTACTTTCACTAGGTGGCTGCCTTGAAGAAAAAATTAGGCAAATAAGTGGGGCATAATAAACAAATAAGTGGAGAGCTATCTATTAGTTTTGGTAAAAAATATTAAAATTTATTAAACAATTTATTTTTATTATTCAAAGGGATGCACTTCTTATGTACCACAAGTTTGAATATAAGTTACAAAAATCAACTCTTATTACTTTCACTAGGTGGCTGCCTAGAAGAAAAAAATAGACAAATAAGTGGGGCATAATAAACAAATAATTGGAGAGCTATCTATTAGTTTTCGTAAAAAGTATTAAAATTTATTAAACAATTTATTTTTATTATTCAAAGGGATGCACTTATTATGTACTACGAATTTGAATATAAGTTACAAAAATCAACCGTTATTACTTACACTAGGTGGCTGCCTTGAAGAAAAAAAAAATAGACAAATAAGTGGGACATAATAAACTAATAAGCGCAGAGCTACCTATTAGTTTTCGTAAAAAGTTTTAAAATTTATTAAATAGATTATTTTATTATCCAAAGGGATGCACTTCATATGTACCACAAGTTTGATTATAAGTTACCAAAATCAACCCTTATTACTTTCACTGGGTGGCTGCCTTGAAAAAAAAATAGACAAATAAGTGCGGCATAATAAAAAAATAAGTGGAGAGCTACCTATTAGTTTTGGTAAAAAGTTTTAAAATTTATTAAACAACTTAATTTTATTATTCAAAGGGATTCACATCTTATATACCACAAGTTTGAATATAAGTTACAAAAATCAACCCTTATTACTTTCACCAGGTAGCTGCCTTCAAGAAAACAATAGGCAAATGAATGGGCCATAATAAACAAATAAGTGAACAGCTACCTACTAGTTTTCATAAAAAAATTTAAAATTTATTAAACAATTTATTTTTATTATTCAAAGGGATGCACTTCTTATGTATGACAAGTTTGAATATAAGTTTCAAAAATATCCCCTTATTACCTTCACTAGGTGGCTGACTTGAAGAAATTAAAAGGCAAGTAAGTGGGGCATAATAAAATAATAAGTGGAGAGCTACGTATTAGTTTTCGTACAATGTGTTAAAATATACTCATCAATTCTTATTTATTATCCAAAGGGTGCACTTCTTAAGTACCACAAGTTTGGTTATAAGTTACAAAAATGAAGTCGTATTACTTTCACTCGGTGACTTGTCTTGAAGAAAAAAAATAGGCAAATAAGTGGGGCATAATAAAATAATAAGTAGAGAGTTGCGTATTAGTTTTCGTACAAAGTGTTAAAGTATACTCATCAATTTTTATTTATTATCCAAAGGGTGCACTTCTTATGTACCACAAGTTTGAATATAAGTTACAAAAACCAACCCTTATTACTTTCACTAGATGGCTGCCTTCAAGAAAAAAATAGGCAAATAAGTGGGACATAATAAACAAATAAGTTCAAAGCTACCTATTACTTTTCCTAAAAAGTTTTAAAATTTATTAAACAATTTATTTTTATTATCCGAAGGGATGCACTTCTTATGTACCACAAATTTGATTATAAGTTACACAAATCAACCTTTATTACTTTCACTAGCCTTGAAGAAAAAATTAGGCAAATAAGAGGGGTATAACAAACTAATAAGTGCAGAGCTACCTATTAGTTTTCGTAAAAAGTTTTAAAATTTATTAAACAAATTTTTGTGTACTATTCAAAGGGATTCACTTCTTATGTACCACAAGTTTGAATATAAGTTACAAAAATCAACCCTTATTACTTTCAATAGGTGGCTGCCTTGAAGAAAAAATTAGGCAAATAAGTGGGGTATAATAAACTAAAAAGTGTAGAGCTACCTATTAGTTTTCGTACAAAGTTTAAAATTTTATTAAATTTTTTTTTTACTATTCAAAGGCATTCACTTCTTATGTACCACAAGTTTGAATATAAGTTACAAAAATCAACCCTTATTACTTTCACTAGGTGGCTGCCTTGAAGTAAAAATTAGGCAAATAAGTGGGGCATAATAAACTAATAAGTGCATAGCTACCTATTAGTTTTCGTAAAAAGATTTAAAATTTATTAAACAAATTTTTTTATTATCCAAAGGGATTCACTTCTTATGTACGACAAGTTTGAATATAAGTTACAAAAATCAACCCTTATTACTTTCACTAGGTGGCTGCCTTGTAGAAAGAATTAGGCAAATAAGTGGGTATAATAAACTAATAAGTTCAGAGCTACCTATTAGGTTTCGTAAAAAGTTTTAAAATTTATTAAACATTTTTTTTGTACTATTCAAGGGTATTCACTTCTTATGTACCACAAGTTTCAATATAAGTTACAAAAATCAACCCTTATTACTTTTACTAGGTGGCTGCCTTGAAGAAAAAAATAGGCAAATAAGTAGGGCATAATAAACAAATAAGCGGAGAGCTACGTATTATTTTCGTACAAAGTGTTAAAATATACTCATCAAGTTTTATTTATTCTCCAAAAGGATGCACTTCTTATGTACCGCAAATTTGATTATTTTGTACAAAAAAAGCAACCCTTATTACTTTCACTAGGTTGGTGCCTTGAAGAAAAAATTAGGCAAATAAGTCGGGCACAATAAACAAATAAGCGGAGAGCTATCTATTTCTTTTCGTAAAAAGTTTTAAAATTTTTTAAACAATTTATTTTTATTATTCAAAGGGAAGCACTTATTATATACTACAAGTTTGAGTATGAGTTAAAAAAAATCAACCCTTATTACTTTCACTAGGTGGTTGTCTTAAAGAAAAAAATAGACAAATAAGTGGGGTATAATAAACAAATAAGTGGAGAGCTAGCTATTACTTTTCATAAAAAGTTTTAAAACTTATTAAACAATTTATTTTTATTATTCAAAGGAATTAACTTTTTATGTACCACAAGTTTGAATATAAGTTACAAAAATCAATCCTTACTCCTTTCACTAGCTGGCTGCTTTGAAGAAAAAAAATAGGCAAATAAGTGAGGCATAATAAAGAAATATGTCGAGAGCTACCTATTAGTTTTCGTATAAAGTTTTAAAATTTATTAAACAATTTGTTTTTATTATTCAAAGGGATGCACTTCTTATGTACCACAAGTTTGAATATAAGTTACAAAAATCAACCCTTATTACTTTCACTAGGTGGCTGCCTTGAAAAAAAAATAGCCAAATAAGTGGGGCATAATAAACAAATAAGTGGAGAGCTACGTATTATATTCGTACAAAGTGTGAAAATATACTCATCAATTTTTATTTATTATCCAAAAGGACACACATTTTATGTACCATAAGTTTGAATATAAGTTACAAAAATCAACCCTTATTACTTTCACTAGGTGGCTGGCTTGAAGAAAAAAATAGGCAAATAAGTGGGACATAATAAACAAATAAGTGCAGAGACACCTATTAGTTATCGTAAAATGTTTTAAAATTTATTAAACAATTTATTTTTATTATCCAAAGGGATGCACTTCTTATGTACCACAAGTTTGATTATAAGTTACAAAAATCAACCCTTATTACTTTCACTAGCTGGCTGCCTTGAAGGAAAAATTAGGCAAATAAGTGGGGCATAATAAACTAATAAGTACATGCTACGTATTAGTTTTTGTAAAAATTTTTAAAATTTATTAATCAATTTTGTTTATTATCCAAAGGGATGCACTTCTTCTGTACCACAAGTTTGATTATTAGTTACAAAAAATCAACCCTTATTACTTTTTCAAGGTGGCTGCCTCGAAAAAAAAAATAGGCAAATAAGTGGGGCATAATAAACAAATAAGTGGAGAGCTACACATTATTTTCGTACAAAGTGTTAAAGTATACTCATCAATTTTTATTTATTATCCAAAAGGATGCACTTTTTATGTACCACAAGTTTGATTATAAGTTACAAAAAATCAACCTTTATTACTTTCACTACACGGCTGCTTTGAAAAAGAAAATAGGCAAAAAAGTGGGGCATAATACACAAATAAGTGGAGAGCTACTTTTTATTTTCCTACAAAGTGTTAAAATATACTCATTGATTTTTATTTATTCTCCAAAAGGATGCACTTATGTACCACAAGTTTGGTTATTTTGTACAAAAAAATCAACCCTTATTACTTTCACTAGGTTGCTGCATTGAAGAAAAAATTAGGCAAATAAGTGGGGCATATAATAAACAACTAAGTGGAGAGCTATCTATTTGTTTTTGTGAAAAGTTTTAAAATTTATTAAACAATTTATTTTTATTATTCAAAGGGAAGCACTTATTATGTACTACAAGTTTGAATATAAGTTACAAAAATGAACCCTTGTTACTTTCATTAGGTGGCTGTCTTGAAGAAAAAAAAGAGGCAAAAAAGTGGGGCATAATAAACAAATATGTGGAGAGCTACCTATTAGTTTTCGTAAAAAGTTTTAAAATTTATTACACAATTTATTTTTATTATTCAACGGGATGCACTTCTTATGTACCACAAGTTTGAATATAAGTTACAAAAATCAACCTGATTACTTTCACTAGGTTGCTGCCTTGAAGAAAAAATTAGGCAAATAAGTGGGGCATAATAAACTAATAAGTACAAAGCTACCTATTAGTTTTCGTAAAAATTTTTAAAATTTATTAAACAATTATTTTTATTATCCAAAGGATGCACTTCTTATGTACCACAAGTTTGATTATAAGTTACAAAAATCAACCTTATTACTTTCACAAGGTGACTGCCTTGAAAAAAAAAATAGGCTAATAAGTGAGGCATAATAAACTAATAAGTGGACAGCTACATATTACTCTCGTACAAAGTTTTAAAATTTACTAATCAATTTATTTTTCATTATTCAACGGTATGCACTTCTTATGTATCACAAGTTTTATTATTAGATACCAAATTCAACCCTTATTACTTGCGTTAGATGACTGCCTTGAAGAAAAAATAGGCGAATAAGTGGGACATAATAAACAAATAAGTGGAGGCTACCAAAGTGTTAAAATATACTCATCAAATTATTATTTATTATCCAAGGGGATGCACTTCTTATGTACGACAAGTTTGATTATAAGTTTCAAAAATCAACCCTTATTGCTTGCACTAGGTGGCTACCTTGAAGAATAAAATAGGCAAATAATTGTGGCATAATAAACAAATAAGTGAAGAGCTTTGAATTATTTTTCGTACAAAGTTTAAAATTTATTAAATAATTTTTTTCTTATTATGCAAAGGGATGCACTTCTTATGTACCACAAGTTTGATTATAAGTTACAAGAATCAATCCTTATTACTTTCACTAGGTGGCTGCCTTCAAGAAAAAAAATAGGCAAATAAGTGACGCATAATAAAATTATAAGTGGAGAGCTACGTATTACTTTTCGTACAAAGTTTTAAAGTTTACTAATCAACTTTTTTTTATTATCGAAAGGGAAGCACTTCTTATGTAACACCAGTTTGATTCTAAGACACAAAAATCAACCCTTATTACTTGCACTAGATGGCTGCTGTGAAGAAAAAAATAGGCAAATAAGTCAGACATAATAAACAAATAAGTGGACAGCTACGTATTACTTTTCGCACAAAGTTTTAAAATTTACTAATCAATGGTGTTTTATTCTCGAGAGATATGCACTTCTTATGTACCACAAGTTTGATTATAATATAGAAAAATCAAGCATTATTACTTGCACTAGGTGGCTGCCTTGAAGAAAAAATAGGCAAATAAGTGGCACATAATAAACAAAAAAGTGGAGAGTTTCGTATTAGTTTTCGTACAGAGTGTTAAAATATACTGATCAGTGTTTATTTATTATCCAAAATGATGAACTTCTTATGTACCACAAGTTTGATTATAAGATAAAACAATCAACCCTTATTACTTGCACTAGGAGGCTGCCTTGTAGAAAAAAAAAAGCAAACAAGTGGGATATCATACACAAATGAGTGGAGAGCTACGTATTAGTTTTCGAACAACGTGTTAAAATATACACATAAATTTTTATTTATTATCCAAAGGGATGCACTTCTTATCTACCACAACTTTGATTATAAGTTACAAAAATCAACCCTTATTACTTTCACTAGGGAGTTGCCTTGAAGAGAAAAATAGGCAAATAAGTGGGGCATAATAAACAAATAAGTGAAGAGCTACGAAATAGTCTTCGAACAAAGTTTTAAAATTCATTTATTAATTTTTTTTTTATTATCCAAATGGATGCACTTCTTATGTGCAAAAAATTTGATTATAAGTTACAAAAATCAACCCTTATTACTTTCACTAGGTGTTTGTCTTAAAGAAAAAAATAGGCAAAGAAGTGGGGCATAATAAAATAATAAGTGGAGGCCTACGTATTACTTTTCGTATAAAGTTTTAAAATTTACTAATCAATTTTTATTTATTATTCAACGGGATGCACTTCTTATCTACGACAAGTTTGATTATAAGTTACAAAAATCAACCCTTATTACTTTCACTAGCTGGCTGCCTAGAAGAAAAAATAGACAAATAAGTGGAAAATCATAAACAAATAAGTGGAGAGCTACGTATTTGTTTTCGTACAAAGTTTTAAAATTTACTGATCAATTTTTCTTTATTATCCGAAGAGATCCACTTCTTATGTATCACAAGTTTGATTATAAGTTACAAAAATCAATCCTTATTACTTGCACTAGGTGGCTGCCATGAAGAAAAGAATAGGCAAATAAGTGGGACATAATAAACAAAATAATTGTAGAGCTACATATTAGTTTTCGTACAAAGTGTTAAAATATACTGATGAAATTTTATTTATTATCAAAAGGATGCACTTCTTGTGTACCACAGGTTTGATTATAAGACACAAGAACCAACCCTTATTACTTGCACGACTCCCTAGAAAAAAAATAGGCAAATAAGTGGGGCATAATAAACAAATAAGTGGAGAGCTAGGTATTAGTTTTCGTATAACGTTTTAAAATTTATTAAATAAATTTTTTTTATTATCCAAAGGGATACACTTCTTATATCACAAGTTTGATTATAAGTTACAAAAGTCAACCTTTATTACTTTCACTAGGTGACTGCCTTTAAGAAAAAAAATAGCCAAATAAGTGGGGCATAATAAACAAATAAGTGGAGAGCTACGTATTAGTTTTCTTACGAATTTTTAAAATATACTGATCAATTTTTATTTATTATTCAAAGGGATGCACTTCTTATGTACCACAAGTTTGATTATAAGTTACAAATGTCAACGCTTATTACTTTCACTAGGTGACTGCCTTGAAGAAAGAAGTAGGTAAATAAGTGGGGCATAATAAAATAAAAAGTGGAGAGCTACGTATTACTTTTCGTACAAAGTTTTTAAATATATTGATCCAATTTTTATTTATTATCCAAAGGGATGCATTTCTTATATACCACAAGTTTGATTATAAGTTACAAAAATCAACCCTTATTACTTTCACTAGGTGGCTACCTTGAAGAAAAAAATAGGCAAATAAGTGGGGCATAATAAAATAATAAGTGGAGAGATATGTATTACTGTTGGTACAAAGTTTTAAAATTTCCTGATCAAATTTTTTTCATTATCGAAAAGGATGCACATCTTATCTACCACAGGTTTGATTGTAAGATACAAAAATCAACCCTTATTACTTCCACGAGCTGACTGCCTTGAAGGAAAAAAATAAGGAAAATAAGTGGTGCATAATAAATAAATAATTGGAGAGCTACGTATTAGTTTTCGTACAAAGTTTTCGTACAAAAATCAACCCTTATTACTTGCACTAGGTGGCTACCTTGAAGAAAGAAATAGGCAAATAAGTGGGACATAATAAACAAATAAGTTTAGAGCTACGTATTAGTTTTCGTACAAAGTGTTAAAATATATTGATCCAATTTTTATTTATTATCTAAAGGGATGCAGTTCTTATGTACCACAAGTTTGATTATAAGTTACAAAATCAACCCTTATTACTTTCACTAGGTGGGCCTTGAAGAAAAAAATAGGCAAATAAGTGGGGCAAAATAAAATAATAAGTGGAGAGCTACGTATTACTTTTCGTACAAAGTTTTAAATTTTACTAATGAATTTTTTTTTATTATAGAAAGAGATGCACTTCTTATTCTTATGTATCACAAGTTTGATTATAAGTTACAAAAATCAACCCTTATTACTTTCACTAGGTGGGCCTTGAAGAAAAAAATAGGCAAATAATTGGGGCAAAATAAAATAATAGGTGGAGAGCTACGTATTACTCTAAGTTTTAAAATTTACTAATGAATTTTTTTTATTATCGAAAGAGATGCACTTCTTATGCATCACAAGTTTGATTATAATATACAAAAATCAACCATTATTACTAGGCAAATAAGTGGGGTGTAATAAAAAAATAAGTGGAGAGCTACGTATTAGTTTTTGTACAAAGTGTTAAAATATACGGATCAAATTTTTATTTATTATCCAAGGGGTGCATTTCTTATGTACCACAAGTTTGATTATAAGTTACAAAAATCAAAGCTTATTAATTTTACTAGGTGGCTGCCTTGAAGTAAAAAATAGGCAAATTAGTAGGACATAATAAACAAATAAGTGAAGAGCTACATATTAGTTTTCTTCCAAAGTTTTAAAATTTATTAAACAATTTATTTTTATTATTCAAAGGGATGCACTTTTTATGTACCACAAGTTTTATTATAAGATACAAAAATCATCTCTTATTACATTCACTATGTGGCTGACTTGAAGAAAAAAATAGATAAATAAGTGGGGCATAATAAAATAATAAGTGGAGAGGTACGTATTACTTTTCGTACAAAGTTTTAAAATTTACTAATCAATTTTTCTGTATTATTGGAAAAATGCATTTCTTATGTACCACAAGTTTGATTGTCAGTTACAAAAATCAACCCTTATTGCACTATGTGGCTGTCTTGAATAAAAAAAATAGGCAAATAAGTAGAACATAATAAACAAATATGTGGAGAAGTACGTATTACTTTTATATATATATATATATATATATATATATATATATATATATATATATTATGGTTAATTTCGTAATTCTACTTTTCTTTTTCTTTGTTGGACACTTAGTTTCCTATTTTCTAATTGTTTGACTTTCTATATTCACAAAATTCACATAGATAGGTACTTTCTTCAAATGGTAAATTATCTATTTTAACAAATTAAATAATTTTTAGGTCTCATATTTAGGTATTTTTACTCTTTTTAGTATATTTATTTATTGTTTATTCTCTTTTTCTTTCATGAAAATGTTTGATTCCCTCAATTTTAAGTGTGAAATCTTTTATTTCTCTTTATTCTTTAATATTAAAAAACCTTATTATCTTTTTCATACTTGATTTTTTTTATTTAAAGGACTTTTTTTTTAGGATAATAATATTTTAACCCACTTTTTTTTATTCAAATAATTTTCATTATATCTCATTAGTTTAATTAGTTTGATGTTTAAAAAGTTGTTTCAAATCTTAATAATAATTTCTATGTTATTATATCTTTAATTTTATATATATATATATATATATATATATATATAAAGTTATTTAAATTAAAATAATTTTTTATCGGTATATCAATTGTTAGTATTTTTATTAACAAAAAATTTAAATTTTGTTCTATCTTTACTTCCCATTCACTTTTTCAATTACTTCAACAAAATGTCTTTGACTTAATTTCGTAACTTATCAAAATAGATGTTTTTACTCTAATTGCTTTTAGTTGAGTGCCATTGGTCTAAGGTGATTTAAACAAAAAAAAGAGTAATTTAACCAAAAAAATATATCTTTTTCATTGAAAGTATCATGTTTCACATGATTCAGAGATTGTTCTCTCAGGACTCAGGATTTTTTTACGACCTTTTCTCTTCCATGAATCCATGACTTACTATCCTAAAGAATAATAATATATAGACGATCTCAGATGATAATTTGTATGAATTTTTAATATAATTTTGATGAACCAAATCAGTTCCATATAGATTATTTATTATTGAACTAATATTTTTTTTAATCTAAATTAGAATGTGTTAATTTTAAGATTTAACAGTTAGGACAAAATTGATGAGTAAATAATTTATATTGTGGATTAATTTCACAAACACATTCAATTAAGTGAGTTTTCTTTTAATGTGAATTTCAATAAGAAATTCATGTATTTCTTTCCGTTGATCATATTTTTATATATTTATATAAAGGTGGAATGTGATATTGAGATTAAATGGTAGCAAAGAAAGAAATGAAGAAGAGAAAGATGGATTGAAATAGTCAAATTGGAAATGTAAATTCCAAAATTTAAAATAGTAAAATATAAATTGACAAAAGATTTATGAAAACTATCATCCAAATTGTAACAATCATGGATAGATTTGTCATTTTGCTATTAAAGTGCTTGAATTGTAACCCCAACTTGACATCATTTTTACATTTGAATAACTATTATATTTTTCTTTTTTTTATGACAGTTAAATCAAAATAAAATAAAAGAAAAATACATAAATTGTGATAATTATTTCAAAATTGTTCACATTACCACCTTTCTCAATGCACCACTTGAATTATTGATATTTTTTCTTCATTTATGTTGGCTCTTCTTTCCATCTTTTTTTCGTGAATATCATGTGTCATTCCCTTTTTTTAGGGTGTGTTTGCTTTTAATGATAGATTTGAGGGAGGGTGAGTAGCTGGATAAGCAAGGATGAATTTGAGAGTGATTTTAGTGTTTGCTTCAAGGGATCTGAACTGATTTGGAAGATGGATTTGAAGGAGATCTCAAGATTTCCATCCTCTCACTTTAAAGAGATGAGTAAGGAAAGATATATTATCACATAAACTTTGATATTTTTATCCATAACTTTTACATATGTCTGCAAAATGATTTTTTGTTAACAGTATTTTTTGTTATATATATATATAACATATAATCACATATTTAATTTTTTATTAATTTGAAACAACAGTCATATCATGTAAATTATTGAAGAGTAATATGTCATTTGTTTTTAATAATAAAATATATATTAATTATAATAAAAATAATAACATTACTAATATAATAATAATAATATTAAAACTAATAATAATAATAATAATAATACTAATATAATAATAATATTAATAATAAAAAACTAATGTTAATTATATTTTATTTTATACTAATTTTAACCACAGGGGTAAAACTATAATATAACAATTTTATCTATTAAAGTATTATTTTATATCTTTTATATCTATCAAATCATTTACAAACTTTACATTCAAATCTCTTTACTTTCACCTCTCTATTCCTTAAAACAAACAATCTCATTTTCCTCTTTTCATCCCCTCAAATTCATACTCACTCTCTCTCAAGTCCATTCTTGGAAACAAACACAGTCTTTGGGTGTCTTCTTTTGTAGAAAACTACAGTTCAAAGGTAATAAGAAGCATTGATTTGAGAAATTTTTTGTGTACCTTTTCACTCAATGGAGGGCAAGAGAAGACGCTAATTTGCGAGATCTATTTCCATATGGCATCCCCTACTAAGATGAGATTTAAGGGTGATTATAATTATTTTACCAATATACCCTCATTTTTTATTACAAAATACAACATCACTATCAGAAAAAAATTGAAATGATTAATTTTTCAAATCAAATATATTATAATATTCATTTTTTTTAATTAATAAATATTATTAATAATTTTATTCTTCATAAAAAAATTTAAAAATTAATTACAACTTATCTAAATATCATTTTATATTACTTTTAACACTAAAGATAATTTGGTAGTCTTAATTTTTATTTATTAAATTTTATTTTTTTATTAGTCATATTCATTAAATCTCTAAAAAACTTTCACAAAACTTAAAACTTATTGTCAAATAACTCTACTGTCACCTGAAAATATGTAACAACTAAAGAAACAAACAGAAGCACAAGCAAGCAATTATTGAAAAAACTCCTTGTATAACCACCCAATAAAGTTTGTTGAAAACAAGGAATATTCTAGGTACTGGAACAGAATTTACAGAAAGGAAAATTCAGAGAATATCAAAGCGACATAAGAAGAAAAGACAATCTTTCATTTCCCCTCACTCTCTCTCCTTATATGAAATTTTTTGATAGCTTCGTAGCCTCAGTTACGAGATAAAGATTATATACTGTAGAATATTGTGCATCACACGAAGAGAATAATAACATCACATCAGAATTCTGATTTTATTCGTTATCAAATTAGTTCATATATAAGAGATGTATCGTGGTTTATGATCAATCAGTCCGAGATGAATACTAGTATGTGATGGATAAAGATTACGGACAGAAATGCCAACAAGTAATATATATTTACTTTACAATATTCCAAATTTAATGCATCTCATCGAAAATAAAGGTCTTTTCAAATACATCCAAATGATTGTTAATTCATATGATGTGCCAAGAGTCATTGGAATATTAACACCTTGAGTTAACATTGTCATTATTAGATATCCTTAAAATATTATACACGACAGCTGAAGGGGTTCAGGAATTTTATCATTGACATCAACGAAAGGTTATTGCGTTGTAAGATACACAATTCCCTGTATTAGTTTCCTCATTGCAAATTAACATTTCAGAAATTTCTGCTAGCTGGTTGATTTCCTGCTGTCATTTTTCTTCGGGCATTCTTATTATGAAGGGTACCTACGTTAAACAAGCCAAATTTCAGCGATTAAGCTAGCAATAAATCTGTTGGAAGTTATGCGTCGATTAAAATAAGATTAATTTAAAATATATAAATGAGTATAAACTTTATTTTATACAGAAAATTTTATGAAATTGAGCTAAGTTTAAAAATTACTTTTTAACATACGGTATCACATTCATGAGTATGAATCTATCACAATAAAATTTATTTTTTTTAGATATATTATTCTACTGGTTATCAAAACCAATTAATATCTAGTCTGGTATTCAACATTCAATATGTATATACTCTCTGTGACGTGTGTTGTTTTAACAAAAAGAATTCATGTGATCATGTTAGAGAATGTAACCCTTACATTCTAATGAAACCGTTATGACCTTAGAAACAATGCTAGATTTTTCAAAGATTTGTACACCAAAACCTTGGAGTACATAGCAAAAAAATGACATTGTTCTAACCAACCCTCAAGGGTTATTAAAGTTTAAGCGATTATAGCAAGAAGCCCACATTGTTACAACCAAATAGCCAAAACACACTAAAAAATGAAAAAGGGGTCATCATAGTATGACATGTCCAATGAACGGCTGATATTGACAAAAGAGTTTTCTCTAAAAATGTATACTTAAGTTGACAGAAGAGAAACTCCTTTTTCACCTAGGTTGAGGCTTCGATAGCAACGAAGGCTTCATGAAATGCCAATTTAGAATCAACCAATAATTCCTTTCGTTTCCTATCCTCATTTTGTAATGTGAGAAAAGTTGAGACAAAGAGGCAGAGAGAGATATGGAAGATGTGAATCACACCCCAAGAGAAGCAAAGGATTACTATTCTAGACCAATATGGTTGCTAGAAACTGCGCAAGCATTTGGAGATCTCAAGAGAAGTGACAGAAATGGAGTTAATGGCTTCCATTTTACTGCTGGTAGAGATTCCTTCGTCTATAACTCCCAAGAAATAATGACTCCTGAAATTTCTGGAGCATTCGAAGAAATCAAAAGTTTATTTAGTAGCAGAAATGGCGTTAATGATGAGGTTGTTGACCAAGAAAACGGTGACTATGGCCGCTATTCTTTACAAACGTTGTCAACAGAAATTGTGGAAATAGTTGAGGATGGCAACAGCATAACAAAAAACAAAGATAGAAGGGTTGATGATCTTTATGTTGCTGTTGGCAAAGATGACTTGGATGCAGTGAAATGGGCTCTTGATCATGCTGTTTCTCCCGGTTCCCGGATTTTTCTTATCCACGTCTCTTCTCCGATCACATCGATTCCTACTCCAGGTAACCATTAATCTTTTTCATTTTTCATTCTCATTTCTATAAGAACGCTTTTCCATTTGAGTTCAGAAGATTAGTTCTTTGTCACACAACAGATTTTGCAGGGAACCTTTCCTTTGGAATATATGTTCTAGCGAGACCTGCTATTACGAGTCATTCTTTAGTATTCTGCTCTAGTATATACTGTAGCATGAATGTTTCAAAGTTGTGCATTGTCTATGAAGAATACATCTCAAACTCTGAATTTCAAACCTTAAATTATATCTGCTTGGTGGTGATAACTTATCTGATAGTTGGAAGGTTTGAAAGAAGTAAACTGACCCCACAGCAAGTGAGACTATACGTGAATGAAGTGAACAACAAGAGGAAGGATCTTTTGCAGAAGTACATTAAGATGAGTAATGAAGCCAATGTACTGTATCTCTACAATTTATTTAGACCACAAAAACATACTAAATTATTCTAATTCTAGTTTTGTTACCAATTCCTGTTTGTCTCCGTGTTCTTTCCGCTCCCAGGTAATAGCAGAAACGTTGCTTCTGGAGAGCAATGACACGGGAAAAGCAATTCTGGATCTCATCTCCATACTTAACATAACCAACCTTGTCATTGGAATCAAAAAGCTACCTTACACACGGTATGCTATCACTGCTTCGATTTCATTCACAAATGGATGACATCGACAAGCACGTGTTAAAGATTAAGGATTGTGTATCTTCTTTCTCTAATTTGTTCTTTTGATCAGGCGCAACAACAAATTGAGCATTGGAGAGTTCGTAAAGAAACATGCACCGAATACCTGTGAAGTTACTTTGGTTTATAACGGCGAGGTGTTTGTGTCTGACCCTTACATGGATGGCTTGGTATCCTATGGCCAAGCATCACAGAGTAAAAATCATTCTAAAAGCAACTTCTTACAGTGCATGTGCTTTTCAGGCAAGTTCAGTTCAGTCAACTATATTGATTTTCTCTCTCAACTCTTGCTATAAAAATATGTACAATGAATTAGACTGTGGAGCTAAATAGGTACATTTGCTATGAGGGGAAGCTGTAGATTTCAGCAATGCATGATATATGTTTGAAAAAGTAATTTAATTATGTATGCTATTATTATGCTATATATATTTTATTTTGTTGCATGTTTCCTTTCACAGTCTCACACTCTATCTATAATCCCTTGCTTACAGGGTGCATGAAAGAAGATGATGGTAGATAGTACATTTCTCACACCAGGAAAAGCAAGCACTGGGTCAACTACTCAGGTAGTCTTAATTTTCCAGCGTGTTGACTAATGAAAATTACATCTTTCAATCACGAGGAACTAAATCGGACCACCAACCATGGGCCTAAAGTAGTTGTGTGATCTACACAGAAAACTCATGTGCATCATACTATTAATTTTTGGGAAGAAAACTTTTGTGGATTTGTCTGCCAAATAGATGAGGGAATTACTGCCTTCAATATGAGTGACACAGTTAATGTTCTCTTATTAAACAGCTTTTTAATTTAAATTACAATATAAAGTTACTTTTATATGAACTCCGTAGTGTGTAATTAGTATTTTTTTTTATTATTAAAAAAATATCATCTCTATTGCAGCATGAGTTCTCCTATTATGTAAAAAGTGAAGTGATAGATTTAAGTAGTTTTGTAGAATTTGATATTTGTGAGATTTATTTAATATAACTTTTTAATTTATTTTGTCTTTAATTCAATCTTTATTTAAAATATTCAATATAATTTATTTCGATCGATATTAACACCATTTGAATTTGAAACGTGATTACCTATGATGCACTAATACTTCTATTTAGATCACATATTTGTGTTCGACACGTATTTGTGTCCGATACTTTAAGATAATTTATTGATACTTATCAATAAAGTATTTAATTTATAAAATTGTAATACACTATAAGGAAATATTTGAATAATAACCAATTTTTGTGACAACAAATATTAAGTGACCAATTTAGGTACCAATTTAAAAACTAAAAATTATTGACAACTAAAATAGTTCCAAAAATTTATAATTGGTCTCTAAATTGATAATAAATTGATAAGTAAAATAGTCTTTATTATGAATTGTTTCTAAATTGTTCACTCACATTAGCTATCAAGTTTTGATTATCAAAACATTTAGTTTCTAAATTGGTCACTAACATTAGCTACCAAGGTTTTGATTACCAAAATAATTCGTTAAAATTAATATTGAAGTGGTAAGAAAATGAGTACGGGTATCACTACGAAATTATACTCATTACTCGGTGGAGATGGGATGAGACAAAAGTTTAATATCTATTGGATTTGGATATGGAGATGAGAATAAATTTTTTTTACGGATATAAATATGGGATAAAAAACTCATCCTCACCGTATCCCGTTGTCATCTCAAGACTTTATTTCACCCTAAATTTTAGGTTTTTGTTGATTTGAGTTTAAATATGCACTAAATCCAATCGCAGCATCTCACTGGGGCTTAAAATGTTTGTAATTTGTTGGTATTTATTTGAAAGATTCTCTTCTATTTTACATGTGAATGCTTTATGAATGTCTTTTGCTACGTGCAATGTTGGAAAACTATCTTAAATGAATTTATTTTATATAATTTTTGTATGCTATTTAAATTTGTTTTCGGTAGTAAAATTATTAAGAAAAATGTTATTATTTGATTTATTTGGAGTGAAGAAAATACATTTTAAAATTAAAATATAATAACATTCATTAATCTATAATTTGTAAATGTGTATAAAGTGATTTATTTTATATACACGTTTTATTTTTTAATGCACACAAAACAATATAAAAATAAATAAGTTATAAAAATAAAATAAAAAAGTATTAAAATATTCTTATAATAATTAAATTTTAACTCGGTAAAATAAAATAATAATAAGTGTACATATACACATATACACGGCTACATTATTAATTGTGTTTTCACTTGGTAATAATATATAATCAGATATACTCTTTTAGTACATGTTTTCTCGAATATGATTTGTCCAATTATATTACAATTTCTCTGTACAAATTAATCTCTTATAAGTCAAAAATATTTAGTTGATGCATATTTTTCTTGTTATTAAAAAAGTGTTCTTTTCAGAAAAATACAATAAAAATATTTCCTATGTTTTCTTGTTACTTTAATACTTGAGTAAAAAATTAGAAGAGAAAACCCATTTTATAAGACGTTTTCAATAAAAAAAAAAAATATATATATATATATATATATATATATATATATTACTTTAAAAAGAAATTTCTTTTAATTAAAGGAGGTTTTACAATTATTTTTATTGGACAAAATTATATTATTATCTATTGTTAATTTTATTTTTTTATTGTAAATTATGTTGTTGTTACTTTAGTACCTAATACCGGAATCAATGAAATATAATATAAAAAAGTTGAATATTATAATTTATCATCGTGTAAATTAAAGATAAAGACATATAATTGAAGAAAAACCTAACAACATTATGAACTGGGAGCGAAAATGAATAAATGGTCATGATACAAATTTGTACTTAAGAATAACATGTGCGGTTTTGTACCATATTACGAAAAAATAGTATTAAAAAGGAGATTTGAGATACTCTTATTAAATTATAGAATGTTAAGTTATTTCACAAAAAAATATTTTTGAAGAGATAACTCCACTCTTCGAATTAACAAGTTCATATTGATGAAGAACCACATTATAACAAATTTCAATACATTGAAAACGAACATGTGAAACTTCTACTTCAGAACTTACACAATATATATGGTTAATTCATTATAAAATAACAAATGATAATGTTGGAGGAACAACACTTATCATACTAATTTGATTTGCCTCACAATTTACCTTTTTTTGGTATATATCACATCTAGCGACCTCTCATGAAAAGTAATCTCTTACACATCTTGTTGAGTATTTGTGACTTTTTATCCAAACTTAATGTTTAAAAATTTCTTTGAGTCTTGCTACATGATATATTTACCTATTTGACTCAATATATCATTAAAACCTAAATATCTTAATAAATCCTTTATACTTAATACATATGCCATGCAACAATAATTTAGTAGTACATCCTTTGTTACTACATACACGCATATATATATATATATATATATATATATATCACAATAATATTATTTGGGTTATCGCACATTGTGATTTCATAGTCATTCTAAAAAATCATACATTATACATATGAATAATAACGTAATTGACATTCAGCTTGAAACAAAACTAACTTTATCATCATTCAAGTGTCAAATTAGCACTTGAGTGACTTGATCTAGCATAACAACCTACTAAGTTTCAAAATTGATTGTACCAACTTGACTCATCATTATTTGAGAACCCATGCAAAATCTTTAATCAATGATAATTTATGAGAAAAAGTAAAAAATAATTTATGTGATTTCTCTTTCACTCAGTCCTCACGTAGCTTGAATGAGGAACTCTACCTCTTGATTGACTAAACAAATGTTTAAATGATAATGTTATATACTTGTATGGACATTGTTACTCAGTCAACAATTTGATGCTCAAACAATACACGCAAAAATAACAAAATATCTAGATTGCATAAACAATTTCTCAATACCAATTTAACCATAAATATCCATTATAACATGCATTATACTTCGATTATAACATATTTGTATAACTGAAATTACAAATTTATCAATATTTTAATATATGTGATTAATGTTGTTTATGCTTTAATTTATTGAGCATACTATTCATCTATTTAATTTCCTCTTAATATTATTTTCATAATTTTATCTTTAGTTTTCATAATTACTGGACAAAAAATTATAGACAATTTAACATTTAAAAACTCATTTGGTTGGGTTTAGTGAATAAAAAAAATGAAAAAACAAATAAACATGAAAAAATTAAAGTTAGCCAAACCAACACCATTCCTTGCTTATATAAAATGATTTTGCACTCAAACAACCTCCTCCTTCCTCCATTGAAACATGGACTAAAGAGCAAAAAATCTTGATCATTAGGTTTCTTCTAACAAACCCTTTAGGTGGTAAGTGTGAAAACATTATTTAAAGACCTCGTCTAACTAGTCAGAGTTTTTGACTTTGCGAGTCACTTGTATAAGGCTCTCTCATTGACTTGAAAGTCCGTATATGTCAAGCAAAAAGAAAGCTAGATGAACTAAAAGGAAGGAAGCACAAAGAAAAAGAAGGCTAGGCGCCTATCCATTAGAGAGTATTTCGATGACTTTTGACTCCATTTCTTCGTCATCTTCATCATTGTTTTTTGTACAAATATTTTTGTTTATTATTGTGAAAAAAAAAAACTCACGTTACCCATGGATATTACAAATACTTTTTATATTTATATTTTATTTAAAATAAAATTATTTAAAAATAATTTTTTAAAATATAAATTTATACAAACAAAATAATGTTAAAGTATAGTTCAAATAAAATTGCATAAATATTAACAAATATTAATGTAGACACACTTTGTCTCTAAAAAACAAATTACATAAAAAATATAAAATTTTAAAAATTATTTTTCTTAAAACCACTTCAATTAAATGAAAGAAAAAACACAATGCTGGAATTTATTTTATCGTAAACATCATATACCCCAAAGAAACACAAATGAAAGAAAAACTGAAAATATCTCACAATCTTTCTAAGTTCCAAATTACACCACCTAAGCAAGTTAGGCTTTGGAATATCTATAAACAAAACCAAAGAAAGAAAACTAGAAACAAAATTAAAGTAAGAAAAAAACTTACTTCAGAGCAGAATATATTAATCTTGATGTAAATGCTTCTTAATTACTTCATAACACAAGAAATCTATAAAAAAGTAATTTGAAAAAACGCGAGAGAAAAATAAAGAAAATAAAAAAAGTTTAAAAACAATATAAAATTTAATAAACAAATAACTAAATGGTTAAAAGTTTAATTTATATAATTTTACGCACCTTATTATTTTAAAATTATCATTTTTATGTAAACAAAAATAAAATTAGTTGACCCATGTCAATAAACTTATGAATACGATATTTAATTTTATTTGACATAAAATCGTAATAAATTATTATTTTTATTCTCAGAATTACAATTTTTTTTTCTTTTACGTTTGGAGTAGGAAAATCCTATTAGAAATGGAGTAAGTGGAAACTTGTGAGGAAAAAATGTTGGTACATAAATGCGAAGAGGTTTGAAGGGTGGTGATGAGATTTTGAATGGGCAGCTGTGACGGAAACCAGCAAAGAAGACCGTGTGTATAAGTAAAAGAAGGCAGTCCCTTTCCGTCCACTGTCAAATAGCAACCTGAGCGCTGCTGTTTCCGAATCCCTCATTCTTTCTGTTTACGTTTTTCTTTCTCCCATCAATTCCTAAACATTCGTTTGATTGGGTTTTTTCTTCTGAACCCTAGCGTCTTGCGAGATGAACCCCTACGACAATAGATACTCTGATCCCGCTTCTTTTCACGCTCGTCGCAGGTACGTTCTCCTATTCTTTAGTTTTTTCTTTTTTTCGTTTGCAATCGTTGAACGTAAAAAAAAAAATGTTTTTTTTGTTTTCTTGTCGTAGCGATATCGTTAGATCTATTCCTCCGCCGTCTTTAGGCGGTCGCGGCGACGCGGTTCCCTATGGCGCCTTTAGGTCCAACGGGTTCGGATCCGCACCTGTTGCTCCGATTCCACCATTTGTACCCCCTCCTGGGGGTTTTAGCGTAGGACGAGGTAGTGGTAGAGTGGGCAATGGTCACCTGAGTGATAGAAAACACGACATAGGTCGTAGTGGCGGTGGAAGAGGTCGTGGCGGCGGTAGAGGCGGGGTTCACAGTTTTAGGGGCTCCAGGAGAGGAGGTAGACACGATGGTGGATCTTCTAGGGACGATTTGAACAATATTACACTTCCGAAGCAGAGTTTTAAGAATTTGGTCCCTTTTGAGAAGAATTTTTACGTTGAGTGCCCTGCGGTGAGAGCCATGTCTGAGCAAGAAATTATGCATTACCGTGCTTCTAGAGAGATCACCGTGCAAGGCCATGATGTGCCGAAACCTGTACGGATGTTTCACGAGGCGAATTTTCCTGGTATTTTACTTGTTTATTCTCTTGCCTTGCCTTTTTTTGTGCTTGTTTATATTACTACTTGATTTTTGTGTCTAACTGAGTGTGATGTTGTTTGTCGGGTCAGATTATTGCCTTGAGGTCATTGCCAATCTGGGTTTTGCAGAGCCCACTCCAATTCAGGCTCAGGGTTGGCCCATGGCAATGAAGGGTAGGGATTTAATTGGCATAGCTGAGACTGGCTCGGGTAAAACTTTGGCGTATTTGCTTCCTGCTTTAGTGCACGTCAACGCTCAACCTCGATTGGGTATGTGTTAAATTCCCTGCGTTGTCTATGTCATATGCTAAGTTTCCATTTTATTATGTTATGATAAATGTGTTTGCTGCTTTTTCAGCACATGGTGACGGTCCCATTGTCTTAGTATTAGCACCGACAAGAGAGCTAGCTATTCAAATTCAAGAAGAGGCTCTGAAATTTGGGTCTCGAACAAGTATTAGAAGTACGTGCATCTATGGTGGTGCACCAAAGGGCCCCCAAATTCGCGAGCTTAGAAGAGGTACATGGTTCAGCTTTACTTGTGTGAACATACTGTATTTTGATCTTAATTTTGGAATAACATGAACATGATGATTAGATTTTGGTGCTTGGTAGGCGTTGAGATTGTTATTGCTACACCTGGTCGTCTAATAGATATGTTGGAAGCTCAGCACACAAACCTTCAAAGAGTGACTTACCTTGTCTTAGACGAAGCTGATCGAATGCTGGACATGGGTTTTGAACCTCAGATACGGAAAATTGTAGGCCAGGTATTATTTTCAACTAACCTGTGACTTGTAATTAGTAAGTATTTGGGATAAAAATCCATGAATCTATTTCCATTTGTTTTTCCTATAGTTTGCCAACCAGATCTAGACCCCCTCTTGCTGAAGTCCCCTTTGTTGTGGTTTATGTGTCTTGGGATATGGCTTGCGTTTTGAATGTTAGTAATGAAAAGTTGGGAAATGAAGATAAAAAATTCAATCATGGGAGAAAATGATATTAAATTAAATAGTAGGATAATTAAAAGCAACATTATTTCAAAAGTTGTAGTTAAGGGTCTGAAGAATTCCATTGTTCCATATTTTCCTTGCCTTCCATCTGCCGGTAAATAGAAAATGTTCAACACCAGATAATGAAAATGTTCTAAATTTGATCGACACCAGCACAAAACTCCTTCTCAATCAAACCTCTTGCCTTACCGACCTTTAAAGATTGTAGTATACAATAATTATGTAACATTTTAATACATAAATATAGCAATAATAATCATACTAGTTACTTTTGATCATATTTGTATTTCAACTTTATAGATAGATGATATTTTCTATTATCCGATATCAATAACCCTGAGGTATACAAACTCTCACTATTTTTCAGCCTTGGAACCCAAAGGGGACAATCATAAGGTTTTCCGGTGAAGGAATATCTTGACCTATCTAAATTTGGTAACAAATATGATCAAAATCTTGGCACCCGTGACTAATACCATGTACAACTTATCAAGTTTCTTCTTTTAATTAAAAAAAACCTGCTTCGGAAAATATTTTCAGTTTTTTAACCTCAGATTGGGCTTGAGCAACAAATGAAAGCATGCCATTGTCAGATTACTTGAAAGATGTCAACTTTCCAGCTGAATCATATGACCATTGAATATTGTGGCAGATATTGAGCCTTCTCATCCAAAAGGACTTACAGGTTCTCAAGGTTCCTAAAATTTTAGACTCCATAGATTGCCAAAACCAAGCACACAGCTGAAAATCAAGCTTTTCCCACTACTCTTGACTATTTGATGGCATTTCAGTAATATTTTTCTCACCAAGATAGATAGTTTTTCCACTGCTCTTGACTGCAGAAGTGACGGCAGTGACTGGAATATTGCAGAGCTGGATTGGAACCCGCTCCAATATCAACTAATCTGAAGTGTTCAGGGAAAAAGCTTTAGTTTTTTACTCAGAGCTCTATATGTGTGTGTAACAAGTTAAAAGAAGTACATTTGTGATTACAAGAGGGCAGATTTTTGCATTTATGTAAACTCCTACAACATAAAAAGAGAAGGACTGACTAATCATTGCAATGCACATAATAGTATAAAATACATTTATTTTTTTAGTACTGAGAAATACGAACAGTCAGTATGAACCACTAAATCTTATTTAAATGATCAAGATGGATAAATACGCACAACCTTTTTAAGTGATTGTATTATTAAGTAATTTCTAATTTTGTTTCTTGACCATTCTCATGAATAGTTTGTATGACTTACATTTATGGTTATCACATTCTTATATGATTGTGTGGTTTTCAAATTGGTTATGTATAATTGGAGCATTTAATTAATTTGTGATTTAAAATATTAGATTCGACCTGATAGGCAAACATTATTATGGAGTGCTACATGGCCAAGGGAGGTTGAAACTCTGGCAAGGCAGTTTCTGCGCAATCCGTACAAGGTTAATGCAATAGTTGTTCCACTCTCTTTTATTTTTTCTATCATCTATATTTATGGATATCTAAATTTGTATTTGCTATTTCTTCAAAGAAAACAATAATTTTGTGCTATGAATTGACTTATTTAGATGCCATTTGGTTGATTATTGATGAGTGCATTCTCCTGCGGGTTATCATGATCCTATAGGTAATTATCGGGTCACCAAACCTGAAGGCAAATCAATCTATCAATCAAGTTGTTGAAGTTGTAACAGACATGGAGAAATATAATAGGTTTGTGTCCTCACTGATAACAGACGGTGGCAAGTGTTTATACTTTCCAAATTAACATTTTAGCTTGAACATGCAGATTAATCAGACTGCTGAAAGAAGTGATGGATGGGAGCCGAATTCTAATTTTTATGGAGACAAAAAAGGGATGTGATCAAGTTACGAGACAAATGAGAATTGATGGGTGGCCAGCACTATCCATCCATGGTGATAAAAACCAGGCTGAAAGGGATTGGGTCTTGGCTGAATTTAAGAGTGGCAGAAGTCCAATAATGACTGCCACTGATGTTGCTGCACGGGGTCTTGGTAGGATCATTGTGTTTAGAAGCTTAGGATTTTTTATCTAGGTCTAAAACTTTAACCATAGGGAAAGTTGGCCGGCTGCTGTCCAGTTCTCCTTAATATAATTTGTGGTTTGGGTGTTTACGGGCCATATTGTCAGTATGTTGGAACTGCCTGTAACTTGACCAAGGGATTACTAACTTGCATCCTGGGATGAAATTGTTTTGTTGCAATCAGTAGACTGCATGTTTCTGTTAATTTGGGATCTAACTTTTTAGGTGTCAAGTTATATGGATTCCTGGGTCAGAGAGTTCCTTTGATATGGCTCGGATATTGATCTATAACTTCTGAGGTAACATAGCACGTGTGGTCCTGTAGATTTCATAGAATGGGTTAATGCATGGTGGTTTACATGCTTGGCTGAAGAAGGTTAGTTATCAATAATTTGATAGTGTAGACTGAAGAGATATAGATCATATGCCTGTCATACGTTTTTTAAGGACATAGTCAAATTGATTGATCCCCCATCCACAATTATGGAGCTGATTGTATTTGCAGCCCGGTCGACTCATGCATGCTTAGTCAATAATTGGATGTGGTAGATGGCATGATGGTGAAGTAGCTCCTTATCCCTGGAAAGGTTAAGGTGGGCACATTGATGTGATGAATGTGTTGAGTTTGATCTATTTGACCTCTAGAATCTTACAACTCAGGGATAAGGGTTTTTTCAATTTTCTCCATTTTTAAACCTTACTCTTAATTTCTTATGATGTTTTGTTATGTTGCTTGTAGATGTGAAGGACATTAAATGTGTGATCAATTATGACTTTCCATCAAGCCTGGAAGATTATGTACACAGAATTGGTCGAACTGGTCGTGCAGGAGCCAAAGGAACTGCATACACATTTTTTACACATGCCAATGCCAAGTTTGCCAGGGATCTGATCAAGATTTTACAAGATGCTGGTCAGGATGTGAGTCCTGCATTGTCTGCAATGGTTCGATCAGCTGGTTCTGGTCAATTTGGTAATAAGAATTTCTTGTTGAAGCTGAAGTTTGTGGTTTTTATTAGGATGGCCTGTAAGTAGTTCTTATACTTTTGTAGGATCAGGGGGAAGTTTTCGCACAAGAGGACGTGGAGGCTATGGGAATCGAGGTATGACATCAGGTTCCAATGCCATTCCTCTAGGTTCGAAGAGGCCTTGGCATTATCTATAGTTTCGATGTTGCTTTACAGAAATTGAGTTTTACTATGGGGTGGTTGAATTTTGAGCATGCTTGCATGTGACCACTATTACATTTGAAACAACCCACTGTTGGATTTAGGACTAAAGTTTGGAACGCATATGTCGCGGATGATTGATACATGTATATACCTATTTTCCTCCTTTGACTTGATGAGGGCAGTAAATCTGGAAAATAGGTGATCAAATATAAAATATCTCTACCCTCGTTTGGCATCGGAGGAAAGAGAAGAATGGAAGAAAAGTTCAATTTCTTTAATTATCATTTGGTTTCAGAGAAGAATGGGAAATATATGGCCTTTTTTCCCTCGGTAAATTGCGCAGAAAAAGAAGATTAAATACATGCTCTGAATTAAAATTTCTGGTAATAGTAAAAAAAAAAAAGGTTAGCACGTAAAATTTTGTTTCCAATGAGTCTCAAAGGCAGTATAAGTTCTTATTTTACCAATTTTACGGTTAATGCGTAGATGATGTAACTCTAATAAATAACTAAGGTTTAAATTCAAATTATACTGCTTCTTGGACCGATCACTGACTTAAGGGTTGTTTTATATAAAAGTCAACTAAACTCAAACACGACTATAATATATAAATTAAAGTTATATTATCTGTTACTTTTTTTTCCAACACGAGCAGTCTAATACATTAAGCAGATTGTTTTTTAAACCGAATTAAATTATCTAAAATATATTTTTCTAAAATTAGAGATTGCAATGTAACCGATAATTTCTTTAACCTCTCATATATTTAATTTTTTTAATCTGTATAACATAATATTAATTTTAATAATATTTTCATTTAATTAAATTTATAAAAATAATAAAGTTTATAAACCTATTTTTTAAAATATGAAATATTCATAATTTTATGATTTCTAACTTTTAAATAGTCTCTTAAAATTTTACAACATATGTGTACAACTAAAACTCAAAAATGTGCCTCTAAAAATAAACTTAATTAATAATTTATATATCACGAACTAAGCTAAATTTTTTGTCTCGTCCCCTTTTTTTAACTTCCATAGATTATTGCGCAAGTTATATGAAGTGAGTTTAGTAAACCAACAAATAAAAATATCCAACCAACTCTACAATTTTTTTCTTGTAGACTTATAGATATTTTCATATGGCATCTCATTTAGTAAAATAACTAATAAATAAAACATCACATATCATAATAAAATAGAACAAATAGCAAAATATATATCAAAATTTAATCACTACATTCATCCTAAAATATACATAAAATAAAAATGTCATGGATACAAAACAATGTCATAGACATGTTTTAAAATATAAATCAGATTGACAAAAGATTGTTCAAAAGAGCATAAAATTACATAAGACCAGTTTTTGAAAGATGCTCAAAAGAACAATCACCAATAAGCCTAAACTACATAACAAAATCTTCGTCGTCTTGATGATTACTAAGGATTTTCACATTTGCTCACACCAACATTTGGTAATCATTACAAAAAAAAAATTACAACAAAGAAACAAACACAAAAAGAAGGAAGGATAAGCTAGTGTATTTAAGCATTTATACGTAGATATAGTAGATATAGTTACATAAGTACATAACTCAACAAACACATACATGGAGAGAATAAACATTAACTCACAAAGTTTTCTCTAAATTAAACACCTAATTGACTCCTCTTGACGTAATATCCGAATTATACTATTGATATAGAATTCTAAGCAAGTATGCACCTGCAATGATTTCTAAACTCTGGGAGTCTAGCCATAAGGGTTATTACCCAATCAATCACAAGGTTAATTTCAATATGTCTTAGGCTCAAATACCTCCCAAAATTAATTCTCACTTAAGCTAGTCTGGTCTCGCTAAAGCTAGACTGATCTCGCTTAAATTAAAATTTGAACAGAGAGCAAAGTGAAATTATGTTATTCTCGCTTAAGCTAGAAATCCTCGTTTTAGTTAGACTAATCTTGCTTGAGCTAAAAATTTCCACTTAAGCTAAAATAACAGATTTTCACCGATTTCAACATGCAAAAACTCAAAATCCCAAACAACAGAACTAAAAAACACAACCATGAACACCAAACCAGCATTTTAAGCACAATTCAAAACCACACGAGACACTAAAAAAAAGATTTTAAGGTCCTAACTTCCCTTACCTTGACTGAGAGTTAAACTTGAGGGGGAAACGCACTAATAGAAAGAGCATCACAGCATCAGAAGCAATTAAAGGGCTGAAAAAAAACATGAACACAAGAACGAAGATGAGGTTCTAAGAAAGAACCAGTGACAAAACCAATGCACAAAGCTGGAAAAGGAGAAAAACGAAAGTTTGAGCTCAACTTCTATGGAGGAAGGACAATTCCGCTAACTGCTAACTGGGAGGAGGGTTTCATAGCTGCCCTAGCACAACTTCTGCTTCAGAAGGGAGAGAAAGAATGTGAACTGTTTTTGAGAAAAGACAGAATGGAAGAAGTGAGTAGCTGAAAGGGGTCCGAAGGAAAACAAGTGGGCTGACCTTGAACCCTCTAATAAAGTTAGGCCCAAAATTTTTTACAAAAAAAAAGTGGGTTTTACACTCTACATGCCCTTTGCATTGCTATCCATGCTAAAAGTATAATAAGACTAACTTATTTTCGGTTAAATAATTTATTGAGAGTTGATAATTGATGTGTATTAAAAAGTAGTATTTCTTAACAGTATTTTAATGTTTTTTTCATATCATTTAATAAATATATAAATTTATTTTGATAATAAATTTACTATTTTTAAATTATTGCATATTATTCTTTAGACAATCGTTTAATAAATGCTTAAATTTGATTTTGATAATAATTTTACTATTATTGAATTAATAACGTGTTAACATGTAATTATCTTAATTAGATGTCTGCTGGTATCAAAATGTGTTTTAAACGTTGAATAACGCTAGCTTTTACAAATATTAGATCATAATATCGTTTCGTTTAAGTTCAAAAATTAAACCACATTTCTATATAATTAAAATATGTAAAGTAGCCCAGCATCATAAAGGTTTTTTTTTTTTTTTTTTATTTCTAATGTCATTGAACATCGACCAGTGACAATGTTTTTTATCAGTCAATACATAGATCAATGAGTATGATATTATTTTAACTTAATTATAAAATGTTTGAACCTTAGACATGTAGTTATGTTAAATATTTGGAAAGATAAATTTAATGAGGATGTCGTTGTGTTAAACCCCGATAGGCCCAATATTTGGATTTTTAAAATATTTAATCCAAATTTAATAAAAAATATTAAATTTTAAATTCTATTTTCTATTTTCTAATCAGATAAATAGTTCCATAATCAGCTGCCTTCTACGTCGCACAATCTACTCATGAAAAACTTGAGAATCAACTCCAGAACTAAAAGAGAAAGAAAAGGATCGAGATAAAGAGAAAAAAAAAAACATGAATAAAAAAAAACAAGAAAACCCAACAGAGACAGAAAAGAAAATGGGCTTTGAGATTCAAGCCTTACATTCAATTTTGGACATTATTTAATAATAAAACTATTTAATATTTTTTTTTTAAATGACAGTAATGCACTAGTTTTTTTAATATATATTCTTAACACACATTAATCCTTTTAATTTAAAAGAAAAAAACGCCGTGTGTGAATGTGAGAGTGAAAATTTAAAATTTTAATAACCAAAATAAAAAGAAAAGGATGACTGAGCGAGGGTAAATCGGTAAAAGAACAAGCGAAGCATGTTATATATATCTCTCAAAACCCTAATTCTTTGAACGGCCGCTCCATTAGATAGATAGTGAGGGAGAGAGGAATCGAGAGAAAGAGAAAATGACGACTAGGTTTAAGAAGAACAGGAAGAAGAGAGGTCACGTGAGCGCCGGGCACGGCCGTATCGGAAAGCACAGAAAACATCCCGGTGGTCGCGGTAACGCCGGAGGTATGCACCACCACCGTATCCTCTTCGACAAGTACCATCCAGGTTACTTCGGTAAGGTGGGTATGCGTTACTTCCACAAGCTCCGCAACAAGTTCTATTGCCCCATCGTCAACATCGACAAGCTATGGTCCCTTCTCCCCCAGGAGGCCAAGGACAAGGCCACCGCCGACAAGGCTCCCTTGCTCGATGTCACCCAGTTCGGCTACTTTAAGGTTTTGGGTAAAGGTGTTTTGCCTCAGAATCAGCCTCTCGTTGTGAAGGCCAAACTTGTCTCCAAGATCGCTGAGAAGAAGATCAAGGAGGCCGGTGGCGCCGTTGTTCTCACCGCTTAGGGTATTTTTGTTTAAAAGGATTTTGAGATCTGTTATTTTTCATGTGATTTTGGTTTTTGTTCCTATCTATCTGTCTGAACCCGATTAGTTTAAATGGTTTTTATATTCTCAATGTTCCGGATTATATATTTTTTGCTTCTGTTATTTTTGTCGAATCCGTGTTTTACATTACGAAATTGAACCTCTTGATTGATTGTGCTTTAGCATTCGTACAAGTTTTTCAAATGCATCCCCATTCGCTGGAAAACATATCCATATATTTTTATTCAGGGCAGTTACAATGCAGCGATATTGGGAATCAAATAATGGTTTTGGGCAAATTGAGCCTTGCTTTTGCTTACACGTAAATGTTTGGGATTTCTATTCATTTGAATGTCATCTCTGTTAACCCTAAGATGCATTTGTATTTCCTTTGTTATTTGATGTTTATATTTATTGTTCAGAGGATTGAGTCACTACAAAACGGAATGAATTTACTGTTTCATTGTTACAATTGAACGGAAACAAGACTTGTACCCTCTCATATACTTAAATTAGAGGGAAAAAGAACACGTGTAATTGATACTTAGCTTCAACATTCCTCTGCCGTTTCCTATTAGCCCTTCCTTTCAATTGTCTGTGTAAGTTGGTGTTAATTTTTTTGTGTCTGCTACTATCTTTTGTTTGAATTGGTGTAATGCATAATCGAGGTGTAAGTGTAATTGTAGTTTAAATCTGTTTGCGGGTGTTAAAACTAGTTACTTGTTGGGCTTTGTAATTTGTGGACACACTTCAAATTATTTTAGTTATATTATGCGACAACCTACTTCTCCTAGATGAACATTTGAATATTTTGGGAGAGATATCGGTTGTGTGAACAGAAGCCCTTTGGTGTCGTGTATTGGTGAGTGGGGATGTAGTTAAACGCTGAACTTTGTTAACTGTTAGCTCAGTCTTGATGAATATGCATGATTGATGGCTAGTTTTTCTCCCGTGGTTCTAATGGCAGGAGTTTTCTCCTTCCACTATCAACCTTGGTGTGCATTTAGAGGTGTATTACACGCTTTCCAATTTCTGGTAAAGCACCGTAAACCATTCTGTAATTGATACCTAGTCCAGGAGAATAGGCTTTAAGTCGTACATTTTTTATCGGAAAGGTGAACTCACGAATAGCTTGCTAATGAATGTTCAGCTTGTTTTGGTTCAGGCCCAAAATTTGTCACGGTGAAGAGGATACCTGACCTTATACTTATGATTTGCTATTTTGTTTGATTTTAAATAAGAATTACGGATATTTTTTAGGAATTTGAAATGGACTAACCCTATTTTAATCAATACGTGGCCTGAAGAAGTAGACTGGAATCCATACAAATTGTTGTTTTTGAGAAGATTGGGATTTAACTTTCTCGATCTATTTTTTTTTTTTTTTGCAGTGCAACCAAAATAATACTTTTGTTTCGGGGGTAGCGTCGAAGGTTTAAATAACTTTCAAGTCCTTCAAGGATCATGTTAAGAAAATTTATGATTGCCTGACCGATTTTAAACCTTATTGGAAAAGTAGCTCTTATTTCAGAAAAGTGGAAAAAGTTTTAAATTGCATTTGGTTGGATCAAGTATAATCTCGTGCCATGAGATGATATTGAAAATGCGTTGAGGGACATAGCTTGTCCAAGCTCAGAGAGACCTACGCCACAGCATTGTACGACCTTTCGAGAATATATGTGAGAATTTATATATATATATATATATATATATATATATATATATATATATATATATTAAAAAGTAAAATTTATTAAATAATATCACAAATATAAATTGAGTTGTTTTTGTTCATACTAATAATCTAATATTTTCATTTAGATGAATTAGTCTATGTAATTAATGTTTATGAAACAATTGGTTAATTTGTTGGATTTTAAAAAAAAAGTGAGAGAGGTTATAAGTTTAACTTTTTTATTTAACAAAATACGATCAATTAATTTTTTTTTCAGTCTCAAAATTTTTTGATTGCTTTAATTAAAATATAATGTTTACTTTAATGGAAATTGTTTTGTTACCTAATCATATCAAAATAATATGCATTTTTTTTAAGACTAAGAATAAAAGTGTAAATCTTAGATACACTATAAAATGCTTCAAAAAGTTGAAAGAAAAAAATATTTGAAAGTAAATTACGTTAAATGCAAAGGAATCTTATCATTTAATTTATAGTAATTCCACAATTAACAGAATGAAAAATAATAAATATCAATTATGAAAGATTTGAATGAATAATATTCAAATGACCATCCCGAATATGAAATTACATAATTTAAACATTTATTTTTTACTATTATTTCCTAAGACGGTCTACCTTCTCTTAATGTCCATTTGTCATTTCTTCCACAAAAAAACGTTTTAAAATAGTTTCATGTTGATGACAAATTTTCATGTTTATCCAAATTGTACTTCAACCGTGTGTGACATCTTTTTCGATCTTTCAATTTATAACATTAAAATCAATTTTAATCATCCATCGAAATAACAGTTCCTTAAATTGTTTTATATACTTTTGTAAAGCAGAGTGGGTTGAGTATAACTCATGCGCTAATAATGCTTGGCTTGTACTTATTAAGGCTAACAAAAGTTTATGGTTTAAAGGTATTAATTTTAGGTAATGGCTAAGCATTGTCTTTAGGATTGGTCCCCTAATACTATTTCTTACTTTCTAATGAATCCAATTGGTAGGTGACACACCACAATATTAGTGTGAGGGTTCAATAAATACATGTGGCTCACTCAATCACTAAACTTTCATATTGTCTATTAACTCTTAGTGAAACTCAACCACTTTTAATTTATATACACTTTCAATTTCTTCATTTTTACATGTTTCAAAAACTTCTCTAAAAAAAACTTTTATAAGACAAAAATATAAAAAAAATATAATTTAAAAATAAAAATGTGAAAACTTATAAGAAAACTTTTACGAGTTAGTTTAGATATCAATTAATTTAAGAAATAAGTTACTTTTTTTTTCTCCTGATCTTTTCCTAAATAAGTTTGTTTAAACTAGTAATATTAGTGCGAGCAGAAATGCAAGATTTTTGGATGTGTACTTTTTTTTTTCTTTCTATCAAGCCGCCTTATTTTTTTTATAAATAAAAAAATGTGAATTATATGGAAAAGAATTTGATTATAAAATGTAACGTAAACTTAATTATATGTATAATATGTGGACAGTTATATTATTTTTTATATTGGTGTGATTGTCTTTCCACTTTTTATCCGTGTACAGTGTAAAATCTTGTAAATTTATTTTATTTTATTTTTCTTTCAAAATAACCTCAAAATCCCAACCATTTTGTTTTTTAAAGCAACAAAACTCTTTCTTTCTTTCACTCAACTCTATTTCCTCCATCTTTATCTTTGAACTCTCATGTATTACTTTTTTATTATTCGTTTCTAGAATCCAGACCGTCAGGTTGTTCCTTGAAGTAAGGCCTTCGATTCCTACCAATCAGTTTCTTGTTTGAGGTTGAATTCGAAAATACCTTAAAGGTTCTTAGAATTCGAGTTATTTTTGAAGGTGAGGAAAACTAAATCTTGCTTTTGCATGATAATTTTGTTAAAATGTCTGATTGCATGTTGATTTTGGGTTTGATATTCAAATTGATATGTTGATGTTGTTTTTCGTGGATGTAAGATGAAAAATCCCTAACTTCATGTTTTGATATGTACGGGTTAGAACAAAATTGGAAGTTTTGTTGAATGCATGTGATTTAAGATGAATTTAATGGAATTTGAGGTTACAACGTGAAATTGAAAATGTTTCCGACTTATATGAGACTTAAAATGGGTATTAGGTTCATTTGACGCGATGAACTTGAGTTTCTATGTTATGCGGACTTGTTGGGCATTCCAGTTTGTTAGGAATCCAAGTGTGAGTCTAAGTCCCACATTGGTTAGAAATGAGAAAGTGGAGCACTATATAAGAATAAAGACCCATAAACCCATTGCCTTAAGGTTTTGGGTTGAGAGTGGTGTCAGTGTCTTATGTGGTTAGGCTCAGATCTTATACCTAACAAGTGGTATCAGAGCCGAGGAGGGGGAGATTGTTAGGAGCTCTTAGTCATCTTGATCAATTTTGAATTCTCGTTTCGTTAATTGTCGGATCAAACTTAAATTTTGACCGTAACTCCAAGACATACGATGCTTTGTTTTGACCGGTGTGAACTTTGTTTGGAAGTGTATAGTAAGAACAATTTTATTTTTGTAAGGTCTTCGTAGATTAGGTTGTTGACAATTTTGACTTTTATTACTCGTTTAGTACATAATTTTTTCTATAGGTACCCATTTCGATTGTTTTTTTTTTTTCGCATTTGAGATCTGAATTTAATTATCTTTCATTTGAATGTTATTACGTCTTTATTTCTTTTCCATTGCATGTCTTCTTTCTTACACCATAAGGATGCTTGGTAGGTCGTGGAGATTAATGTCAAAGTAGAGGTACCGAGGGAGAATAATGTGCACAATAGCGCATTCTATGCTGAAGAGTACCTAGTTCAAACTAACCGATCTTTGGAAGAAACTGATATAGTTTTTTGGCCCTCTCTCTCACGCACATCCCTTTTATCAAAAAATTTCTGTCCTCGATGTTTCTTAGTTATAGTATGGTTAAATTATTACAAACATTTAAAGTAGGCAACTAAATTTGTTTTAACTCCATTCCTAAACTAAAAAAAAGTCCGTGAAATCCCTTTATAGCAGTTTAAAACCCAAAAAAATAATAATTTTTGACAAACTTAAAAACTTGAGGAATTTCATAAAAAATACATGGCTAAAAATCCAATTAAAAAATTAATTTAAAAACCTCAAACAAATTAAGTATGAGTCTAGTAATTTAAGCAGGGCAACAATTCCATGAAATGATTTCTTTAGTGGTTTATACTTTGGACATTATTATACTATATAATAAGATTTAAGTATAATCCAGAAGTCAAGCTTTTATCTATTGTATAAAATGTACAAAATAATCAAGTTTAGCTATTTTGTTGTTCAAATTCACTTTCTTGATTTGCTAATAAAAAACGGTGCCTAGTTTCTCCGAAGACTTACTTGGTTAGTTTCAGGTATGTATTTGGAATGAGACACACACACATCCCTCTGTTAGAACGCATCGGTTTAATGCTCATGGTAATTCCCTTGATGCTGATCGTTTTTCTGAACATTCTTTGAATAATATTATGTTCTTTCCTTTCATACTCTTATTCAGAACTAAGGTTCTGTTCGTTTGAGAAGATAGATTTAAGAGAGTGTGAAGATGTATTTATATGGATGTGTGTAGATAAATATGTGTGTTTTTTTCAATGGATTTAGAGAATAAAGTGAATGGATTTGAAGATGAATTTTGTGAGAGTTAGTAAGTGATTTGAGTGATGTGATAAATTAAAAAGAAGTTATAATAAATAAAATTCAAAAATTACCAAACTACCCTTTTAATAAAAATAAAATTAAATAATTTTTAAATAAATAAAAATATTAAATTTTATTAATATTTTAATTTTAATTATTAATTATTATATACGTATATTATTAATAACAATTATATATTATTAATTATTATGTTATATATATATATATATATTTATTTATAATTATTAATTATTATATAGATATATTATTAATGACAAGTATATAAATGAGAGGAAAAAGAAATACGTGTAAGGGATAAATTAGTAAAATGTAGTTTTATTCCTCCAAATCTGCTCATAAATGAGAAGATGAAGTTTTTATTATATTTGAAAAATTCATCTTTTCAAATCACAGTATTTCACCGTAATCGAACATGAATTAATGTAATTAAAAGTTCATCGCTTCCAAATCTGCTGATTATTCAAATTAGTTGAAACGAACATAGACTAAGGAGTGGGAGAGAGACACTAGAAGATCAATGTTGATCCGGCATCATTACTGTCTTTGACACAGTTTACTTCTGTTGGGTACATCTTTCAATCAAATAGTTACACTTTCTTAAGATCATGACAACATTAACTGTTTTTTAGAATTGTAAATTTAAAACTTGGTGACTGACATTAGGTAACTTTGATGGCTATTTATTTTGTAACGTTTAATTGATATTTTTTTTTGGTCTTAATTTGGTGTGGTATTGCAGCCTCATGGATTCTTCAACTGTTCTCCTGCAGTAGATGTTCCAGCTAGTTCACGAGTTGGATTGTAAAGAAAAGATGAAGGAATTAGTGGAAAAAATTTTGACACTTGTCTTTTGGACTCTGCAGCTTGGCGTGAGAGAAAAATATGGGTGATATTCTGTCGTCCAGTTTCAAACTTCAATTATGAGATATGTATGAAGAATGTGGTTGATAAATTACATGTACATGGAAATAGAAATGTATACTTTTTTGCATATGGAAGTGGGCCATACATCTATGTTATGGCACCTTAAGTGACGCCACCATTGCTCAAGTGCAAGTAAAAACAATGTGTTTTATGTATTGTAACTTAGTTAAGCAAGATCTAAAAAGTATTTTATATTTAAGCGCTGTGAAAACATTCAAACCAGAAATGAATGTTTTAGCAAAGACGACACGTAACCTAATTTTGATATATGAACTTGCCTCATTTAAGTAGTGAGAGATTGCTGAAGTAAGAAAGCTTTTTGGGAAGCAAGTTAGCTTATGGTAAATGTGGGATATGGTAGAGATATGTATATTTATGAGAATGAACCACATTATT